>Ga0214543_1007262_pt1 | contig 19170 bp, 12 predicted proteins | sample CNSS2metaG_FD_160094 | JGI IMG/M metagenome (GOLD analysis project Ga0214543, IMG submission 160094) | Root nodule microbial communities from cowpea collected in UCLA plant growth center, Los Angeles, California, USA - CNSS2 | ecosystem: Host-associated > Plants > Roots > Nodule | place: USA...
CCTCAGGGAGGATTTCCTATTTTGTAACCTTATGCCAGTTGCAGGATTTCCTTCTAAAATTTGCAACTACAAGAAGAAAAATGTTCTCGCACCACAAATCCACTAAAAAAGCAAAAAAAAAAAAAACTAGATTGCCATGTACAATCATGATTCTTGCCTTTATCAATCTAACATAAAGCGGATCATAGTAATTCTTAGGAGCATAAGAAAAAAGTGCAGAACCAGATAGAGCAGAAGCTTATTGCTCATGCAAGGAAAAAGGTTCCATGAATAAAACATGTTACATCTTTGATTTCGATATGTCTAAATTAATAACCGGAATTCGATATATCTTTGACTGAGAGGCAGGGCCAAAAGAGCATAGTAATCAAGAGGACAGAAGAATCAATAAAGTATCTCATACTTTACATCTTACAGTTAAGGGTCATAAAAACTTAAATATAATAATGAGAATTTGAGATGAAGATACAAAATTACCATGCTAGTTATAAGGTACTACAAGTACAAGTATAGTTGATTCACCGGAAGTCAGAAACCGAAGTAAAGGGAAAAACGAACAAAACCCAAACTAAAAAGTAATATTAACCTGAGAAAGGAGGAACACCCATCTCAGCTCCCATCTGGACAAGAGCATTCCGAATTTCACTCTTGCTGATTTTCCCCTCATCTTCATCATCTAATTCGGTAAATAGACTTTCTGCTAACATGGCGAAGTCGTCCTCATCCTTTAATAACAAACGTAGAGTACTTCCATCCAAGATTGACACAACAATAGGATTATCTGCAAACAGAAAAATGTAAAACAGAATTCATTTCCTTGTAAGAATTTTCAGAACCGATTATTTGTTCGTAAAAAAACAACACGAAAACTAATCCACAAGTTCTACAACTGCAATAATACTATTATCCAAGTCACGTTTCAGTCAAATTCGATCAAAAAGGGAACACAAGATTTTTCCGCTTGGCGGCATTATTTTCCCCACACTCGACCTATTTCAGTCTTTTCAGCAACCAGCAACCAAAAAACACAATAACAACAGAGGGAGATCTACGCAATCGCACACGAGGATTAGTGAAGAAAATACGAAGACTCCGTGATTTCAACCGAACAAAATAACAAAATCAATTCAGACATACTCCATATGAATGCAAAAGAAAGAAAAAAAAAAAAAAAAGCATCAAAGCCACGGATCAGATTTCAAGATTAGACAACTCATTTAAATACTAAAAATTACGCACTCAATCGATCATCAGCTAGTAAAGGAACTATTCAACATCCTGAGAGAAAACGGTTAATCTTAACAATTAGTATTTTGTTTACTGTTTTTTCACTTTTCAGCGTGAGGAGGTCGATCGCACGCACAAGTTTACGTGCGTGAGCAGAAGAAGTTAGCAAACCTTTTAGTTCATCGGCGATAGCGGTGATGTAGTCTCGGAGAACATCGGATGCCTTATCGGCGGCGTACACTGCGGAGCGGAAGGCGTCGGCGTCGGGTGTACGGAGGCGCGTGAGAGCAGAGTCTTTGAGAGAATCCGGTAGTGAGAGACGAAAGAGGGAAGAAGAGGCGCGGGAATGAGCAATGTCGATTATGTCAGCGCCGGTGAATGAACCGTCGCCTAAGGACAGATCGAGACCTCTGAGTTGCGTTCCGTCCAGTACCTGCAACGCTGCGTCTGACATTTTCGACTCTTTGGTTGGAGTGAAGAATACTTCAACTGTTTGTTGCTACGCGTGATTCTGTCTTTTTTCTCTGAAATCAGATTGAATCAAATCAAATAGTATCAACCCTTTTCCACCTAACTACACTTCAAAATCAAATTGTATACTTTTACATTTTCCTACCTTAGCAAAATTACGTGTTTTAATAAAGGGTTAAATATGTTTTTAGTCCCTTAATTTTCAGTGAATCTTGGAATTAATTAATTTTGAAACTTTGAACCAATTTAGTCATTCATCTTTTGAAATACGTGGATTTAGTCCTTTTAATCAAATTTTATTAAGTTTATTTGACATTTCAAGCGTGTTTCATAATAGTATTTGACTTAAAATTAAAGCAAAAATGTGTCAAACAGTATAAACAACTCAAATACAATCTTAAAATGCGTATGAAACATCAAATAAACCTAACAAAATTTGATTAAAAGGACTAAATTCACGTATTCCGAAAGATGAAGGATTAAATTGGTCCAAAGTTTCAAAATGGACTAATTCCAAAATTCACTGAAAGTTAAGGGACCAAAAACATATTTAACCCTAATATATTTAACCCTAATAAATAATAGATGCAGCAGTAACGTTAAAGAGAGTTAAGAAAATAAATATTAAACGTAAAACTCACTTGTTTAATATATATTATCATAATTAATACGTAATAAGTAAAAGGATAAAAACAATATAGAATTACTAAAAACGACGCGTGAAAAATAAAAGCGAATTCTACTTAAAAATTGATTTTTTAATAAATATATTAAATGTAGAGTCTAATTAAATTAAAATATAAGGAATAAGCGTGTATGAACTTAAGGATTGAACTAAAATTATGGATTTTGTTTTTTGAGACGTGAAGACTAAATTAATTAAAGTCGAAATCTTGATTCAGAAATGAAAAGAAATCAATATTGGTATTATTTAGTTAAAAGGTAGTTTTTTCTTATAGAGTCAAAATAATATTATTCAATTTGATTATAAATTTGGGAGTTCCATTCCACCAGTTATATGTGTTTCAACTGAACTAGAAAACACGCAAATATTTAATTTCTTAATTAAAACAGTGACATAAGAATCGTGTTTACTTGTCATAAGAAGACGTTTTGCAATATTCCGAAAAAAACAATCTGAATCAACTCATTACAAATACGCAATGACTATAAAGTTAAAGAAAACGTTGAATATACATTTGCAATTAACTATCATAAATATTCCGTTTTCCCGTACAATAAAGGGGTTGTAAGTGTAACTTACCTTTCTAGACGAATCCAACCCAAAATGACGTTATAAAATAGTGGTAATTTTTATATAAAACTTAAACACGGTCTTAGGTTTTTTTTTTTTTTTAAATTGATTCGTGATTGGAAGTGGAGTTTTATTTTGAAATTCATATTAATATTTAAAGGAAATTTTAATTATGTATATTATTAAAAAATTCTATAAGTAACATCATTTTTGTTCTTGTAATAAATAGAATCAAGTCTAAGTATAACTGTGAGTTATAATTATTAATTGATAAGATGAACCAAGATATAAGATATGCCGTTCAGGTTGTCATCATTCTAATTCCATAATAATTTAACATATACAAATCACACTTGATTTATTATGTAAGGCAAGGAAAATTATCAACCATATATCATGAACATTGTAAGGCCCATTAAAATCATTTTATTCTTTTTTGTCTTAAAGTAAAGGACTGCTCCTTGTAATTGGACCTAGGGTTGGCCCAAGTGATAAAACTAAACCCTAATATGTCCTAACACACTCATTCTCACTCTTCACATAATCAGTCGTCACTCCTTCTGCTTTGAGAGAGAGCTCTGCTAGGGTTCAGCCGCCTTTTCGCATCCAGTGAGCTCGAACCAGTTTTTCCGCTTCTCGTAAGTCTATTCCAACTCGTGCTCGTACTTCCTTCGGTGTTTCTTCATGTTTGTTTTCAGCTAGAATTCTGTAGTGAGCTTATCTTGTGATCTGCTCATTGTTTTCCAGTTCATAAGCATACCCCTAGAGCCGTGGTGTCCGTGGTTGCGATTGAGTTCTTGTACTAGCATATTCCAGGTAAGGAAAGCTAGAACCCCCTTGTATAGTGTGATTGTGATGTATGCCCTTTTAGTTTAATAATTTTCAAGTTTGATATACTCTCATGGATGTTTGGACTGGCTGGTTTTTCCTGTTTGGGATATGTTTATGTGTGTTGTAGGTGTGAATAGTGGCAAACACTGATAATCTCGCCCAAGCGAGCTTGCCTCGCCTAGGCGAGATGAGCAGAGGCTCGCCCAAGGCTTTCTGCGTGAGTTGTCGCTCAAGTGATCAAAACTCGAGCAGATGTCTCGCTTGGGCAAAGGGGATCTCGCCTAAGCGAGATTGCGCAGGGGCTACTGTCCTCGTTGTCGAGCTCTCGCCTAGGCGGAGAGGAGCTCGCCTGAGTGAGAGTCATTCTCGCTTGAGCGAGACCCTCCAGCCTGAGCGAGGAGCTGGGCAAGGATGTGTCCCGAGTTGTTGTTTTCTCTGTGCTTGGATGTTTAAAGTATGCTTATATGGGTTATTGTATGATGGCTTAATGGGAATGAGTATGCATGATTGGGAGGGGATTATTTATGGGGGATTGTGAGCTTGGCATGATTTCTATATGAGTTGTACATGAGAAGTTGGATACATATATATGTGCGTGTGGTCACAAATTTGGCATGAGCAATAATGGACCTTGATGGTTGGTAAATCAGTGGCATGGTATTGGTATGAGAGGAAGCATTTTACTCATGATTGATAATGACGAGTTGGTGTTGATTTAACCGTGAGAAATGAGGATTGGTTATGGATGTTGGTATGAAATTTTATGTGTAATGTATGTGTAAATTCTTGGTTGTTTATATATGTTGGTCTGTGTCAGTGCGTAATTCCTTGGGGTCTCTAGGTGAGACTTTCAGGGTCGCGCTTCAGTGGTCGAGACGTAATTCCATGACCCCTGTTAGTGGGTGTCCATGGTGGTGCCCCATCTATATGGTCTGGTAAAGATTCAAGGTAAGGTTGCATCCTGACACTCTAAGGAGTCAGTTAGTCTCACTTAGAGCGAACTGACTCCTGTGGTGAGAGTAGCAGGAGGCCTGAAATTCATTAAGGACTAACCTTGTGTGTGAGGGAAATTGATTCATTGTAACACTTAGATCGGGGGTGAGTAGAGGTATCCACCACAAGTGCAAGCATCCACTGAATCCGACCAGGCTATATGTATCCGGATGAGTCGAGTCTTAGTGTATTGATTGAAGGGTCATAACATGCTTGGGTGATAGATGTATATTGTATATGTGTATACTTAACTATGAAGGTACATTTGATTGCATGATACAAATAATGTTGGCTATAGCTTACCCTTTTCTTGTTGGTTGCTTTGTATGTTGTTCTTCTATCTTCGCGATGATCATCAATTTTATTGATGGGAGCAGATGCGAGAGGTAACCGTGGTCAACAAGGGAGAGACGAATCCGCTGCTTAGTCTTCTTGGGCTGAACCTTCTGTCCTTCTTGGGCTATCTTTAGGGCTACGACCCATGTACTTGTTCGCCTTTATATCTCTAGGATTCCAGTAAACGGTTTAACATGTTTCCTTTATATTTTTTGTGGCATCGCGGTGTGCCTTGGTTTGTAAGGCGTTATGTTTAAATTCTAGGACCGCATTGTTATATTATAATTGCGTGACGTTTCTTTAATTACGCGCATTAATTTAAATGAGACGTTACAAACATAGTTGTGAGTCAAAACTCGTGGGTCAATTCGGTCCACCACGAATTTAGATCGAGTTTGGTTGAATTTTTTTTACGTATATGTTAAATTTTGACTCGGTCCATCAAGAACCCGACTCACTCGAGTTAAACCATGGTGAGATAGATGGGCTCACCAACCCACCCATATATCAAGGGTCACACAATTATTTTGTATTTGGGTTGGGTTAGGTTGGGCTGTTTTCTTTTTTTTTTTAGCCAACATATTAGGTTGACAAATTCAAATTTAATATTTTTTTGATTTTGATTTGTATTTAAGGTTGAACATTATTTTGGATTGTATTTAGATTGTATTTAAGTTTTTTTAGATTTTAATCACAATTATAATTTTTTTTAGACGAAAGAAGAAAAAATTGTATTTTTTTAATTAAGTAAGCCAATGAGCCGACCTGTTTAATCCACTAACTAGTATTGGACTGGATCGAGTTTAATTTTTTTTCACTCACTGATAAGTGAGTCGGGTTGAGTTGACTCACTAAGTAGCTAACTCATAAGGACCGGATCGAATTGGATAGCCCGTTTTGACAACTCTAATTATGACACTTTATTATTATAAAAGACATTTCACAACACTTGCCATTAGATATCTTTTAAAATGTATCAATATTTACTTCTTTAAAACTAGTAGTAGTAAAATGAACTTTTATTATTTAATACGATTTATTGCAATTATTTTCAAGAGTTATGTGTAAGATCATATTTTTTAAAAAATTATTAAACAAAATTATATACATTCATTTCTCGTACAATTTTCTAAAAATATTACACAAATAATATATAGGCTTAAATACCTTTTTCATCCCCATTTTCGTAGTGTTTGTTGCGGATGGTCCGCATTTTGACAGAATGTTTAAAATGGTCATCAATTTTACTGAATGTTTAAAATGTCCTCATTTTCGCAATTCGTGTTTTATTTGGTCATTTTTTGTAACGTCGTTTAAATCAGTAACAAAGCACTGTACATGTGGCACTGCTTGTATTACGTTGCATTGGGGTATGTTACGTGTACTGTACATATGGCTAATTAACGTTAACTTTTCAATTTGGGGGAAATTTTGCAATTAGGGCTTGAGTTGGATTGCAGTCGCGCTCTTCATCGTTGGAGGTGATTTCTTCATCTTCGTCTTTCTTGAGCTTGGATTTGCAGAGGAAACAGTTAATACTTGCCATTTCATCGTTGGGTTACAGTCGCGCTCTTCATCTCAATTTTCCAGTTAATCATCATCAACGAGGTAGGTGGGTTTAGGATTTTCTGGTTTGTGTTTGTTTCTGGGTTAGGGTTTTTGTAATTCTAGTTTAGGGTTTGTTTGTGCTTAGATTGTTGTGATGTTCTGCATGGTTTCTAAATTACAACACCTGTACAATACAGTATACAGTACACGTAACACATCCTAATGCAACGTAATACAAACAGTGCCACCTGTATAGTGCTCCATTGCTGATTTAAACGGAGTCACAAATAATGACTAAATAAAACATGAATTGCGAGAATGAGGACCATTTTAAACATTTAGTACAAATGACAACTATTTTAAATATTCTGTCAAAATGAGGATCATCCACAACCAACACTACAAAAATGAGGACGAAAAAAATATTTATATCTTTTATATATATATATATATATATATATATATATAGTAAGATTTTGGTTTTTAGTTGAGAATTTGGTTTTCGAGGAGTCTGAATTGCATTTGTGATATTTGTTGCCTGAAAACTAGTCGAAATTTGGTTCCTAGAGAACCAAATTCTGAGCTGGTATTTTTTATTTAAAATTAGAAGGAAAAATAATGAAATAGGCAGTTTAATAAATACCATAAATGAAGGTCGGAATTCGGCTATCCAGAAACCGAATTCTAAGCTTAAAATAAAATCGTGCTAGATTGGTAAATTTAATTTACAGTATGCTATTTGTGTAATATTTTTGGAAAACAGTGCTAAAGTGAAAAAAAAATCCACACACATCACATTTCGACTACATTAGTTTTTAGAGAATATATAGATATGTCAAGTTCAAGTTGTGAACTCGTCGTGATATTAGCCATAGTTTATTGATAACAACTTTAATCTCCCTTCCTCCCTTGAATTTTGCAACAATGCATGCGAGGGAAGAGAATCATGACTAACTCTCTTGCTTATGCCATATCGTTGTTCTCATCACAATATATGAATCAAGTAACCATATTTAGAAACAAGTTTAAATCTCCAACTCTTTATTGTTTGAGTGACGACTGTTTATTCGAACAATGAGAGTTTCAAACGAAAGAAAATTATTTTGACATTTATTTTGTGTAAACTTCAAGCTAAGGCTTGATTGATGAGTTTTATCACTTGAACAACCAATTAGACAATTTTAAGCGTGTAAAAATCTCACTCACTAGTTAAGCATATGATTAAAAACATTCCTTAAGTCTGATAGCGCTAAAATCCTTATAGCTAATTTAGTATGAAGTCAAGATCAGCTCAAAATGTTCTCTGCAACTACCAAGTCTCGTTCGATAACATCAAACGCGAATTTAAATAGGAAACACGAATTTTAGGGAGCTGGAAAATGAACCAAAACGGTAGGATTGAGTTTCAGATTGCACCAAAATTCAGGATTTAGAAAGACGATTGCGCCAAGACAACGTATTGAAACAAAACATGCATGAGTTATAATATTTTGTTTTTGTTGACTGACTCATACCATTTGAAGTTGACTCAATGGTCTTGGGTTTGTAACGAAGGAAAAGTCTTGAGTATCATAAACTTTGTTGTGCTTGAGGTTCTCAAACTTGGCAGGGTCAGCATTATTCAAAGCGAAAGCCTCTTCTCCATGCACTGCCTTGTCACCCATTTGAAGCGCATCGGTGTGAAGCCTGAGAGGCACCAAGGCCCCCACCACCAAGCAAATCAAGCTTGTCGTGACGAAGTTGAAGATGACGACGAAAACTATGGCTCCGACTTGGATCCCCATTTGTCTCAAACCCGCTCCAGTTGCACCGTTCTGGAGGCCATAAGCCAGGCCAATGTATTTTTCCCAATCGGGGACCATGTAGAAGAGACGGCAGAGTTTAGGCACGGCGAAGACGCCGGTGAGGATTCCGCCGAGAGCACCGGCGACGGCGTGGGTGTGGAACACCGCCATGGGGTCGTCGATTTGGTTCAAGAAAGGTACCTTGTTGTGGAGGATCATCATTGTGTACCAGGGAACGCTTCCTGAGATCAAACCCATCAAGATCGCCGCCCACCCCTGCACAACTCCTGTTTCACTTCACATATGTTGGTGGATGTTTCAAGAAAGAACAACATTAAAAGATGTCGGAAGAAAAATGCGTGTACCTGCAGCAGGTGTGATGCAAACGAGGCCGGTGATCATGCCTTGTATGGCGCCAAACACGGTGGGTTTACCGAAGTAGAAAGTGTCAAGTAGAACCCACACCATGATGCTAGCGGCGGCGCACACGTGTGTGTTAAGGACGGCCAGAGAGGCCACTGTGCCCACCACGAACGGACCACCACCATTGAACCCACTCCAACCCATCCAAACCAGGCCGGCGCCGGCAAGCCCTACGATCATGTTGTTTGACGGAAACCTTTCTCTCTCCTTTTCACATCTTGGACCCACCTATTCAACCACCCAAAAAGTTATGATTTTTAAAGAAAGTGAAAAATGGAGAAAGGTGAGTGATGAAATGAAGACCCACCCAATAAGCTGCAGTGTAACCGGCAACTCCAGCGGAGAGGTGAATGACATATCCACCGGAGAAATCAATGACTCCAAGCTTCGCCAACCACCCTTCGGGGCACCAGATGCTAAACGCAGTAACGGTGTACGAAAAAGTAACCCAAAGAGGAACGAACAACATCCACGCAAGGATGTTCATTCTCCCAAGTAACGCACCAGCTATGAGGATCAAAGTGATCGCCGCAAACATGCCCTGAAAAAACACCATGGTGGCGGTGGGAAAGAGCCCCAGAAACGCTTTCCCCAGAAGAAACTCCTGGTCCAGCGCCGCCCCTGGTTTCCCCAAGAAGAACACCATTTTCTCGCCGAATGACATGCGGAAACCCCACGCCACCCAGCAGAGAAGAACCGCGGCGAAGGCGTAGAAGGCCATGAAAGCGGAGTTAATGGCCCATGTTTTTTTGACGAGGCTTCCGTAGAGAATAACCAGCCCTGGAATGCTTTGTAGACCCACCACCGTCGCCGCCATTAACTGCCACGCATTGTCTCCTTTGTTTAACCATTCTGGGCTCGCTTCGTCTGGCAAAAGGTTCGGTGGAAACTCCATGGATGATCGATCCTTCGCAACGCCAAGCCTCTATTATACTCAAGTTATTTGTTGCAGGTTTTTTAGAATGAATCTGTTTGGGGGTGTATACGTAAACAATAATCTTATCGCTTTGTTGTTTTATTTGCTTGGATGAGATGAGAGTGTGATACATCATGAAGCCGGCTTTATGGAGGACAAGGAAAAATAATTTTTCTTTATTCATTCATTCATTGTTCATCGTATATACGTCGCGACGGCATGCAGTTCACGATCCTTAATTTTGAGAGTATGTACATCACAAATTTGTCGCAAATAATTGTATTTTAAACCGTATTTTTTTTAGAATCTCATTTTTCTTCAGAGAGTAGGATTAACTGAATGTAGTTTGAGAGAGGGAACAAAAGAACAGACTAAAGAAAGAGGAAGAGGACAAAAGGAATAAAGAGAGAGACCAAACGAAGATGAAATCAAATTTAAAAACTAAATAGGTTTCGGTTTTGGTTTAATATAAAATTTAAACTAAATTAAATTTATAGTGTTACATAGTTTGGTTTACATTTTTTTTTAGAATTTTTTTCTTTTTGTTAAATTGATAAATTGTTTTTAATAAAAAATATTAAATAAAAAAATTATTACCTTTTTCATATTTATTATGATGTTCCTTATCTGCCAGAGAAATCATATAATATTATAGTTCTTTTAAAGGAACGTAATCTCATATATATATATATATATATATATATATATATATATATATATATATATCTATATATATATATATATATATATATATATATATATATATATATATATATATATATATATATATATATATATATGCCACATATTTTTTTTGTTTTGCTACCACTCAAACCCTTATTACTTTAATGATGTCTTCGTTTGAGGGAAAGTTTTTTTGTGTTCTTTTAACAGGTTTAAAGAGAAATGCACATAGCTAATTTGCAGGATGCATGATGATTGTAGTCTTGCCACTTCTACGTTGATTTGAGTGAATTTAGTTGCTGGCATGATAATTTTACTTTCTATTCTCTTTTATGTGCATGGCATGGCTTGAGGAATTCGATCCCATATGTTGAGAGATTCATTCTTGAATTGGATATGGGATGAGGGATTCAATCTTCATATGCATAAAACAGATCTCTCGGATGGTTTGGTTCTGAATTTTTTATTTATTCAATTTTAGTGGTTAGAAACAATTATGAAAATAAATTTACTCTTATAAATATCAATTTATACTACTTATTAAATTAAAGACAAAATGATAATCTCACAAATAATTCTATTAAAACATATTTTTTAATCAATTACATCAATCAATTTTGCAATTAAACTTTTACAAAAATTATTTCTAAATTTATTCACAATCACCTTTAAACTCCTTAAAAAAAAAAGACATAATTCACTCTTAAATTCATTTAAACTCATCTACTCCCTCCCTTTCTGATATTCTCCCTCAAATAAACACAGTGTAAAAGTCATACTTATAAATTGAATACACGGTAAACTCTAAATTTTGTTTAATTACCTTTTAACTCTCCTACGTTTAAATATTTTTAATTGAGACTTTTTATTCTTTTTGTCAATTATGTATTTCAAATTTTATACTTTTCAATTCTATTTCTATTGTTTAATTTTTCCGTTAAGTTAATTCCGTGATACGAATGTTATTCTGTCTTGTCAATCATTTAGTTTATTTGTCTCCTTATATGTTAAGAAATATAAGATTTTGTAGTTAATACAAAAAATATATTCTGATTAATTAAAAATAGCAAGTTACTTTTTATTGTTTTAATTAAAAATGTCAACATAACATACTTTCTAATAGATTACATCTTAAGATGAAAAAAGATGTGAATGATAACAATAGCCACTTATTTGTCTTAACTGTAGTTTATTAGTCGATGAAAGTGATGTTATGAAAGTTGTCGTAGAGTTTGTTTACTTTGTTATTTAACATTTTTTAATGAAAATAAAAGTTACTTATTATTTTAAATTGAACGTAATATTATTTTATATTAATTATAAAAATTGTTCTAAATTGTGATTATTTGATTTTGGTGGGTCTTTGGTTTTGATGAAGTCACTATACCAAGCTATTATATTTGGTCAAGTTTTTATAAGGATTATAAAGCACCTCTTAAATACTCTATTTAATTTATCTTATTTTTTTTTATAAAAAAATAAAAATAAAATAATTATCATATCATCAATTAATAAAAAAAAATAATTAACACTAACTCAATTAAAGAAATATGAAAATTGAGTACTCAATAAAATAAAATAAAAAATTAATAAAAATTCAATTAAAAATATATTAGGAAATTGAAATTCAATTAAGTTTTATAAAGATCCAACTTATAATGTTAATACTAACAAGCCTCAACTCTTTAAACATATAATTCAAAATCGGAATTAGTAGTTTGTAATAACTTACATACTCCAACTCCTCAATTTTAAAATTCTAACTTGTAAGTTTATCATCCAATAACAGAGAATATCTTATAACGATATTATCTTACAAGATTTAATATTAAACGATTGTTTGATTTAGCGATGGAGAAGTCAATAGATATTTCACATAATTCTTTTTCTAAAATATTGTTTTTTTTAGTTTAATGATTTCTTAATTAACTGTGGTTTTTCCTTTTTAAATGTTCTTACATTAAACGGTTTCTTAATTATTTCGCATTCTTTTTTCTAAAATATTTCACATGTGAATGTACTAAAATTTATTTCTCAATCTTTTATTTTTTCCTTTTTGTTCTACTTTTCATGACTTTAATTTTCATTCTTCAACCGTTGTGACTCCTTTCTTGAAATCCAAAAGCATACAATAAACATATGAAAAATACATGTTCACCATAAAAAGTTAAATTTATTAAACTATTAAAAAATAACCTTGTATATTTTGTTTATGGATAATATTATAAAATAGATTTTTGACAATTTATGTTATATTTTTTTATGCATATAACATGCTAATATATAAAATAATTAAAAAAATCAAAATTATTAATGGATTTATTTGAACTAAGAATACCATAAATCATTAATTTTAATTTTTTTATAATAAGTTTGTAAGTCAAATAAATTGATGGAATAAAGACCAAACTTTTAATAAAAGATCTATAGACAATTAAGATGGTCTTTTCTATAACATGTGTATGTGATCCAATTCCCGGTAAAGACGCTATTCAATTACTGAATAAAAATCAAAGTCAATTATTAGAATCATAATTATATCAATGAAAACCTATTTCTAGCCATAAACATTATTAAACAGAGTTTTTTAGAATTATTTACGAAAAAATAGGATAGATTAGAACAGTCAATAAGTAGTATTTTAATATAGCTATGAATATTGATTGATAACAGATGTATTTACGTTTAAAACTTTTAAAAGAATAACAATAAACAAAAATATTATAATGTATACGAAATAAAAAACATTACCATGCAATATAAATAAACCCTACAATTTTATATCTGGTATTAACATGTAGTATAGCAAGATTCCTTTCAATTAATAAAATACATTATAAACATAATTGATATGAACTAATGCATTTTAATAAAACTCTAATTTTAAATTTATTAAAGCATGAATAAAATAGAGGACAAAATATGTTTTCCAAAGTTTGACTAAAAAGATTTGGCCAAAAAAGTAAGAAATCTGATTTTGAAAAAGGTAGTAGCGTATACTAGCCGGTGAAGCAGAGTCCAAACGACACCGTATGTCTTCAAATCTGTGGCCCAAACTAAACTTATAGAATGCGCCAACCACCAAATTCGCCACTGTTTCAGGACTTATTTTCCCCTTCTCAATGACTCTTCACAACTAAACTTGTACATTGCTCTTATTTGTTTTTTCTCCTGCTTAAATAATAATAATATAAACTTATAATTTAAATTTTCCGATTAAAGTGGAGTTGTTAAAAATATCTAAGTAACTCATTTTATAAAAATAGTTTATTCTTAAGGAGTGTGCCATTAACTCAAGATATAAAATATAAAGAATATATAGCTAGATGAAAATAATGAAAAATAGGAAATTAATGTTTTCCTTTATTTGTAAAGATTTTTATGTGCATATGCTTTTGAAGCAATCCCACAAAGATTATATATATATATATATATATATATATATATATATATATATATATATATATATATATATATAAAAATATTTTTTTATGTAGTTTTTTTAGGATTAAACATATTTTTAGTTTCTAAATTTGTTAGAAGTAGAGTTTAAACCCAACTCAACGCACAAAACCGGTTTGTAAGGTGAAGTTTGCATCCTACTTATATATTATGAAATGATCTTATCTCTAATCGATGTAAGATTTTCAACAAAATTTGAACGTAAAATTAAAACTTGTATTTGTTCCAATTGCTTTTTAAACTTAAGAAAAATGAATAAATATAGTCATTATAATCCAAAGGCATGAACTTGTTTTGATGTGTTAAATAGCGTTTTGATTGATGTTTGAGTTGTTTATACCATTTGAGACGTTTAAATTCTCAAAGTTAGTTTGAAACATCGTCTAATATAATAAAAAGTTGATGTTATTGAGTTAAAATGACTCTATTTTTTATATTTAAAAATTAAAATATATCAAAGTTTTTTGAAGTAATAAATTTTAATTTTATGCTTTGGAACTAAAAATATATTTAATATTTTTTTATTAGATATGTTTATCTATTTGTTATTTGTTATGTTCTTGCCCTTGGAATATGGGATAGATTTTTTTGTAGGACTTATATTTTTCCTCTTTCCCCCCTTTCGGTCAACTTCTGTGTTAATTTCCAAACGCTACAACTCAGATTTCTCCACTTTAATTTCATTATACTTTTTTCTGGACTATATTACCTCATTTGTTTTGAAGTTTGAAAATTAATTAATTGATGGTTACATTAATTTTTATTTTATTTATACTTTTTTATATATTGAAGCTCTTGTCTAACATGCTTTAAAATTTTGAATATAGTCTCTTTTGCTCTAATTATATTTTACAATACACAACATTTATTCATAAAATATAATTGCATGTGCCGTACGTTCTATACATATACAGTGTGTGTAAAAGAAGTTCAACGCTTATGCATGGCAGGTATAATTAAAATAATTTAATTGTTGTTTTCAAACCTAAGTACATTCCTGACCTTGTTTCGTACGAAAACCAAACACCTAATTTCACTAATTCGCCAAATTGAATAGTCAAGTACAAATACCTAGACTCTAGTTAGTCAAAACGACCACGTATTCAGTTCAGTCATTGAATTTATATATAAACACTATTATATACTCTATTTCGTTTTCACACTATTTTTTATATTTCTATTATGTGTGTATATATATGTATATATTATTTCTCTATTTTTTTTATTATGTTTACTCACACAACTAAAAAATAAGGTAGAAAGTTCATAGAATCTTCGTCGAGAATAAATAATTGAAAGAGTATATATATGGCATAGTGCTCTCTCGTCTCTGCATAAAATGAGTTTGTATTGTGGTGAAAGTTAGTTAGAAAATACCGTATTTGTGTATCATTGTAGAGAGTGAGCATGAAGGAGGCGTTGAGGGAAGAACAAATTGGAGAGTTTTTGGAAGCCTTTTGTCTCTTTGACAAAGATGGAGATGGTACGTATGTGTTTCTTCACCTCTTTTTTCGCGTTCTTGAGATCTCGCTTCCGTTTTCTTTTGATTGTTGAATTTCTCCCTTAATTTTCTCAATCACATGCTTGATTGCATTTCTGTTCCGTTAATATGTTCTAAATATTCATATATTGGAGAAAAAAGGCTGCATAAACATCGAAGAATTAGGCACTGCGATTCGATCACTGGATGAGAATCCAACGCTGGAGGAGTTGCAAATCATGATGAGTGAAGTGGATACAGACGGCAACGGAACCATAGAATTCGGGGAATTCTTGAATCTCATGGCCAGAAAAATGAAGGTGTGCGTCAAATCGAATCGCATGTTCATTAATTTTTGTTCTACTTTATTTTCATATACTGTAGTAGATCATGACGCTTGTATTGTACGGAAAATTAAGGAAAGTGAAGCAGAAGAGGAACTGAAGGAAGCTTTTAGAGTGTTTGACAAAGATCAAGATGGTTATATATCGGCCAGTGAGGTTAAATTTGTTGATTAGTGAGAGATTATGAGTGTTAATTGAGTTTTGTTTTGAATAAAAAGGGTTAATGTGTATACGTGTGTGGGTGCAGTTGAGGTCCGTAATGAGGACAATTGGAGAGAAGGTGACTGATGAAGAAGTGGCACAGATGGTGAAAGAGGCTGATTTAGATGGTGACGGTCTCGTTGATTATGAGGAGTTTGTGAGAATGATGTTGGCTGCATAATCACATCAATGAAAAATATAGAAAAATTAGATATATTTTTATGTTTGGTTAGTATTAATTCCTGACACTAAATGCACTTATTTCATTTTGTGTTGCATGCCTAATAAGTTATCTTGTTGACAAAAAGAGGACAGTAACAGAATTGACAGGATGAAAATTTCTGAACGTGGAACTCTAAAGTCATCCTAAACGTGCCACGCAAAATTGAGGTGAAAATTTCTCGTTTTTATTCAACAATAAGATCCTGGATTTCAACTTATGAAACATGCTTTGACATTTTGATATTTTTTTTGATTTATGATTATATATTGTGCTTTTCATTTATTGGTTAAAGAAAATTTTTAGATGAAAAAAAAATTGACACGTTAAAAATCACGATTCTATATTGTAAAAATGAAAAAAAAAATAAAAAACTGACCATCATTTATATAAAAAAAAAGATTCATTAATTTTTTTTCTCTTAAGATTTTAAATTTAAAATAATATAAATTTGACTTAAGTCTTATCAATATTCCGTCTTTCCAATGAGTTTACACACCTTCCTTGATATTACAATAATATTGTGTGTATTATTACTTTTTATTAATTATGCATTTATTAACTTGTTTTTTTTTTCATTATAATTTAAGTTTAAGAATGTATTTGGAGATATTTTCATCCATTAATTAAGTTTAAGGAAAACAAATCTTTCAATATAGTATAGAAGCAAAGAACTTAACATAATAGAAAAATACAACGAGGAAATAAGTCATATAAATATATAAAGAAGTATATTCAAGATTATATGTGACAACCATTTCTTTTAGTTATTACAGAAATATTAGTGGATAAGTGTGAAAATATTTTCAAAATTAATTGATTCAACATTAAACTACTATTAATAAAACTGTTATAATAGTGTAACAACAATATTAAAATATGATATTATATTTTAATATTACTATTACAAAATAATAAATAAAAAATATTTTTTAGGTTCTGAGCATTTAAAATACATATAAAAATTCAAATTAAATATATCATGATACTTGAATCGAATTTTCAATAATATAAATCAATCTTCATCTATCTTTCGTAAATTTTAACTAAAATGCGTATGATTAATGTAGATTTATTAAAATAAATGATATTCAATTCCGACATAATACATTTATTTTCCATGAAGTTACTTTTTATTGTTGCCATTAACACAACGTAGTTATAAATTAATTAGTTTTCTTAATCCACTAATTTCAAATTAGTTGCTTTTAACTAGTAAACCTACTGCATGGGAACATGACACTACGTAAAATAAATCTTAACTGCTAAATGAATTCTATTTTGTTAACCTAAAAAGTTAATTTAAATCACGGATGAAGAATAAAAAGAAATGCATAAAGGTACCAAGTTACACAATTCAAAATTATGTAGCAAGAGAATAGTTACATTATTTAAAAAGAAGTACATATTTAAATCATTAAACTCTTTTTGAGAAATACAAATTTAAAGTTAGCCACATTTGACATCCTGTATATGTACTCAATCAATCTTATATTGTCTATTCTCTTGTAAAGTCTTAATACATAAAACATAGATACAAGAAAACATAATCAGTAACCTGTTTTTGTAGATTTGAAGCATCTCACTTAAAGAGATTAATTCTAAAGTTTATACAAAATCTGAAATAACAAAGGTAAAGAAATAATATATGTGAATATAAAAAGGCGATAATACACAAAAATCTATTTTTTCTAACGAAATACCTACAAAAAACCAATAAAAATAGTCTTTTTATTTTAACATATATAAGATAATTTAGAACGAATTAACTATATAAAAGTGAAAATATTACTTTTTTATTAGATGTTATAAATGTGTAAACATATTGAAAGGTATAGGTATAAATTTTTTCAATAGGAAAAAAAAAAGGGTTAAATATGATTTTGGTCCCTCAAGTTTGAGCGAAATTTGGGTTTAGTCCCTCATCAAAACTTTTGACCAATTTAGTCTTTCATCTTCCAAAATGTGTGAATTTAGTCCTTTTAACCAAATTTTGTTAAGTTTATCTGACATTTCAAGCGCATTTCATGATAGTATTTAAATTATTTATACTGTTTGACACATTTTTGCTTCAATGTTAACTTAAATACTATCATGAAATGCGCTTGAAACATGAGATAAACTTAACAAAATTTGGTTAAAAGGACTAAATTTACGCATTTTGAAAGATGAAGGACTAAATTTGTCAAAAGTTTTGATGAGGGACTAATTCCAAATTTCGCTGAAACTTGAGGGACCAAAAACATATTTAACCCAAAAAAAAAAGGAAATGGTGAAGAAACTTTCATTTAGGGTTGCCAATATGAAGCACAAAGAATTCAAGAAGTGACTTATCACGGACAACAAAGAGCAACAAGAATATGCATAAGAATTTCTCTCTTTCAGCAACTACGCGACATAGGAGTGTTTGTTTGGTCTTCATTTCACACACCATGATTTTTTTTTTTCTCCCCACGTTACGCAGATAGGGTTTGCTTTGTGGAGACATGAAAAATTTTCCTTTAAGTCGAATACCTTGTAACCTTCCTTATCCACTACGAAAACAAAATAATTATAATAATTTAAATAAAAAATGAATTCTTATTAATATTAGCAGTGAACACACATATGTTATGCCACTTTATAGTAACAAAAAATAATAAATTTTAATTATAAAAATAAATATAATTTTTTTTACAATTTGATTATAAATAGTTTTATTTATTTGGTTAAATTTTAAATTAAGAATAATTAAATTTAAAAAAGAATGTCATTTGAAGGATGAAGTTGAAATAAAATGTGAACAGAGTATAGATAAATAAACTTTAATAAATATTCAGCAATTCCACATTCTAATAAAAAAAATGAAAAACTCCAATTTTTACATTTTAAATAAAATTTAAAATTATTTAATTTCAAACAATTTAAGTAATCTTATAAAATTTCATAATTTTTAAATTTTTTTTATTCAATCAACATATTTTACCTAAAGTATTTATTTATTTTTTTATAAAAT
>Ga0214543_1007264_pt1 | contig 19168 bp, 13 predicted proteins | sample CNSS2metaG_FD_160094 | JGI IMG/M metagenome (GOLD analysis project Ga0214543, IMG submission 160094) | Root nodule microbial communities from cowpea collected in UCLA plant growth center, Los Angeles, California, USA - CNSS2 | ecosystem: Host-associated > Plants > Roots > Nodule | place: USA...
TATATATATATATAATTTCATGGTAAAAAGAACAAAATACAACAATTTGATCGCTCGCTTTATCTTTCAAGATGTCGGGAAAAGATACAATAAAGCTAAACCTTTCAATCTATTGAAGTGAAGAAAAAAGTTTATTTTTCTTAAAAAAAATAGTTAACACTTTACACATTCTTTTCTATCTTAATTCCCAAGTTGCATAGTCTCTTCCAATAATCCTTATACGAGCCAACCCACGGCAAAAACAAAATAGCACCCGCTTTCAGTATACCTTTTTTAAATTATATCGTTAAATGTATATGTCAATAGAGATAAGAAAAAGAAAAAGGAAAGAAATATAATAGATAATATAACGTGATAAAAAGAAAAAGAAATATGAATAATATGCATTATACAAATATTTGTAACAAGTATTACACAGATAAATTTTCATATATTACACGACTACAATCAATATGCTGCATTGTTCACCAAAATTAATACTTCTGAAGAATTTAATTGATAATCTTTAAAAGAAATATAGTTTTTATATAATTTATAAAATTTGAAACATTATCAAAGAGTTGGAGCATTATATCCAGAACAATGACATGTTAGGTAAATCATTACAGTAATTATTTATATTGGATATCCCACTAAAAAGATAAATGGTCAATGATCGCACGAACGAAACATGATTACACGAGCCATCCCCTCTTTACTTTATTAGGACCAAAACCCCACACAAACAACAGATAAACAGTGTTCTTGGACTTTAATAAAAATGCTTTAGATACAAACAAACAAAACAACCACAGCTATCACACACTCAGATAAAAAATAGTAACACTAGAAAAACAAGAAAAAAAGAAATGAACATCACCACCACACCAAAACTCTTACACCACTCACTACTTCTTCTTCCACTCCAAAACCCCTTCACACCTTCCCACCCTTAAACCCAGCGCCACCGCCGTTGTTTACCAATTCAGAAAACAACACATTATATATTTTTATATAATCTAATTTCTGTATGTATTCGTAGCATTACGAGTATAGTATACGGTATACGCGCCAAAAATGGGTTGCACAGCATCGAAGCTGGGCAACGAGGAAACCGTGATGCGCTGCAAGGAGCGGCATCGTTTAATGAAAGACGCTGTCTACGCGCGCCACCACCTCGCGGCAGCGCACTCCGACTACTGCCACTGCCTCCGCCTCACCGGCTCTGCACTCTACACTTTCGCCGCCGCGGAACCCCTCTCAGTCGCCGATGACACCCCTGCCGTCCTCCTTCACAAAACCACCAATAATTCCCAACCGTCACCACGTCCTCCTCCCGACGCCGACGCCGCTTCAGCTAGCCCTAAACTCCCTCGCATAGTAACCTCCGGGGCCATGCGCCGCCGTCAACAGCCGTCGAGACTCCCTCACGTTCTCTCCGAATCGAGTCTCTGTTCCTCGCCGCGAAGCGAGTATTTGAACTTCTCAGCCGCTCAACAACAACCTGAACCCACATCTACTTCACATGCGCCACAACCTCCTCTTCCCGCCGTCACTCGCCGCCGCAAACCGCCGCCGAAGCTCCCTCACATACTCTCTGAATCGAGCCTCTTCTCCTCGCCGCGAAGCGAATACTCGAATTTCTTCGCCACCGCGCACCAAACATCCACGCCTACTTCGCAAGCATCTTCCGTTTGGAATTGGGAGAATTTCTACCCTCCTCCTTCTCCTCCAGGCTCCGATTACTTCCGCCAACGCCAAAACCACAAACCGCAAACAACGCCGAATTTCGAAACGTCGGACTCGGAATCTGAATCGATGTACAATCCGTTCCGTTCAAACTCTCAACGCAATCGCAAAATTGATAACAGTACAAACGTCGATTCACATTCACAACAACAAAAGACAGAACCAGGGATTTCCGAATCAGAAACGGAATCGGAAGAGAAATACTTACATGAACCGGTTCAGACGGAGCGCGAGGAGGTTCGGTGCAGCGAGTGGGAGGACCGGTACAATTCCTCGAGTTCGTCGGAGCAGGAGGAAAGAGGCGCTAGAGTTACCTCACCGTCTAAGACCGAGTATGTCGCCGGAGGCTATGCTCCGGCCGCGAAGAGCGAGAAGGTCAGCGATGACGTGGCGGAGGCGAAGGTAGCGGTGAGACATAGGGATTTGAAGGAGATAGTGGAAGCGGTTAGGGAAAATTTCGAGAAAGCAGCTGCGGCCGGAGATCAGTTATCGGAGATGCTCGAGGTTAGCAGAGCGCACCTTGATCGGAGTTTCAACCAACTGAGGAGTAAGGTTTTCGTGTTCTTCAACTGGTGCCGTTTGGCTTCTCTGAAAGTGCGCCAAAATTTTAAATTAATTCGTTTTAGTCACCTTTTTTAACAAACTCATAAAATATATTTAATTTAATTATTCCTTTTATTATGTAATTATAAAAACGTTTCTTTTTCTTTAGATTTTTCATTTCAAAATATCTCATGTTAATTTTTGCCTACCTTATTTTTAATTCTTAAACATAGAGATTAACAGTAATTTTTTTAATTATGATTTTGTTAATGTTTTCTTCTCTAATGCTACTACATAGAAATATAAAATTTAATTTTTATATAAGTGGTTTCCCTCATAATTCTATAAAACATTGAACGCAGAAACACTTTACCATTCAAATAGTGTACTCAGCAAGCTTAGCTCGACTTGGACCTCTAAACCGCCGTTAGTGGTTAAGTACCGGCTCGACGCCGGTTCGTTGGACGGACCGGACGGTTCAAAGAGTCTCTGTTCCACTTTGGAACGCCTTTTGGCTTGGGAGAAGAAGCTGTATCAGGAAGTGAAGGTAATTTTCTGATTTGTTCCGGGGTAATTTTGTCTTCTTGCAAGTACAATTTTTTAAATTGCTAAAAAGCTGCGCAAACCATTCTGAAACTTACATAAATCTATGTCATTTTTTAATATCTATTATTTGATTTCTTATAGAAAACAGAATTTAATAGTTTTTAATTAATATATTTTTAAATGATTTAGAACTAATATAAGAATTTAATAAAACTTTGGTGGATTGAAAGTGGGACCCACGGTACTTTGGGTAATTATTATACTTGATGGGTTCGGACGAGTCCCTTCGGTGTATTTGACTAACTTGTGCATTGTTTACTGTGTCCGTATTAAATGTCTAAAGTACCCCTATGTCTAAAAAATTTAAACTTGTAACACTATACATATTTTAGCCAAAATAAATTCAATTTAAAGCAAAATAAAATACATAAAAATGAGCTGTGAATCACTTGCACAATGGTTTCTTTTACGAAATCTCTGAAATACTTGTTTATAATATAAAATCAAATTAAATTTTAATATTAGAGAAAAAAAAACACACAAAAGTTCCCTAAATTTTTGTGATGAATTGTTGGTTGTCTAAAAGAGGGGCAAAAATGTTGTGTTAAAAATTATACATGTAATATGTCTGTCTAAAAATGGATAATAGAAAAAGTAATGTAATGTTGAATGTTTGAAATTTTTGATGTTGCATTTACTTATATCCAAAATGGTGAAGTTTTGGAAGGTGTGTAGTGGTGATGTATTTTGGTTGGTTTGCATGTATAGGCAAGAGAATGTGTGAAGATTGAGCATGAAAAGAAACTGTCAGCTCTGCAGAGTGTAGAATGCAAAGGTGGTGATGAAGCAAAGGTAGACAAGACCAAGGCTTCCATAACAAGGTTGCAGTCATTAATTGTTGTTACATCTCAAGCTGTATCCACCACCTCAGATGCCATTAATGCCCTTAGGGATGCTCATCTTGTTCCTCAGCTTCTTCACCTCTGTCGTGGGTATATGTCTGCTCATTATGCAATTACTTCACTGTTTCTGTGTGTGCTCATACATGAAAGGATAATTAAACACTCTTACCCTTTTGAAATTGAAATCCTATAGCTACATCATGAACCCTATTTCTTGTTCTATGTTTTTCAAATAGTATTCTTCAAAGGGTATTCAATTATTAATTCACAGTGAGGAATTAGATACACAACTCATCAAAATATAAAACATGCTAGTGTGGTGGTTGAAGGAATATAGCTTACTGCTATACTACATCACTTGCTTCATCATTTGTACCAGAGTTTCTTTCCACCTACTGCCCAGCATCTGTAACACAATCTTGGCCCACATTTTACCCATCAAAATCTTGTCCTTTTTGAAATTTGAGGATTCATACATTGGTAAAAAGAATTTACTGATGGGTCAGAAATGAAAAACTACTTGGTACTGTTCATAGACTTTTCTCTCATGTCTGTGATATTACTTATGTACTAAATGCAGAATCATGTATATGTGGAAGTCAATGCATGAGTACCATGAAATCCAAAGCAACATTGTGCAGCAAGTCCGTGGCCTTGTGAACCAATCCTCCAAAGGTCACTCAACATCTGAATCACACAAGCAAGCAACAAGAGATCTTGAATCAGCTGTTTCAGCTTGGCACTCCAGTTTCTGCCGCCTCATAAAGTTTCAACGTGACTTCATCCTTTCTCTGCATGGCTGGCTCAAGTTGAACCTTATTCCAGTCAACAATGAAAACATCAACAATAACACTGGATCATCGTCATCTCATGTGTTCTCTTTCTGTGACGAATGGAAACTTGCCCTTGACCGTGTTCCTGACACAGTTGCTTCAGAAGCAATCAAGAGCTTCATCAACGTTGTGCATGTGATATCAGTGAAGCAATCCGAGGAGCTGAAGATCAAGAAGAGAACTGAGAGTGCCTCCAAGGAGCTTGAGAAGAAATCTTCATCTCTGAGAACCATAGAAAGGAAGTTTTACAACTCGTATTCTATGGTAGGCATTACCCCTCCTGAGTTGGATCCTGCTAATGGACAGGGCTTGGATGCAAGAGACCCTCTTGCTGAGAAGAAACTGAAACTAGCATCTTACCAGAGGCGTGTTGAAGATGAAATGGTGAGGCATTCAAAAGCTGTTGAGGTCACCAGAGCTATGACACTCAACAATCTTCAGACTGGTTTGCCTGGAGTGTTCCAGGCTATGGCAAGTTTTTCTTCATTGTTCTCTGAGGCTCTTGAGTCAGTATGTAGCCATTCACATGCTATGAAGTAGGTCATTGATGCTCTTCTTCTTTCTGTTTCGATATTAAGTTCGTTGAGATAACATCGTCAGATTAATTATTGTATCTACCGGTAATTAACCTGAATGATATTATCTCAATGAACTTGAAATTGGAATAACTAGGAAAAGTTTAATCTAGAATCTAAAATCCTCATTCTGGATTACCTGCTGTGGAATTTTCAACAACAATATCAGTCAACACCAGTTCTTTGAGGTTAATCCAGTGTGTGAAATCTTCATTTTGGACTGTCTAATCCAGAATTTAAAAGGGTATTATATAGACCGAGATTGTTGGAGTGCAGAAAGAAATACCCTTCATTGATTTATTCTGCATGGCAATTGAAGTTTAGCTTTTGATCAATATATCAGTAACTCTTGATGATATGTAAATATGAAGAATTGTGATTCTGTCATTCATTTTTTTTTATTATTATTCTTAATATTAGAGATCTTATCTCAACTACAAAATTTAAAATACAACTAGATGCAGAATTCATATTACAAATTAATTTTATAAGATTAAGATAGGTTTAAAATTTACCTTTTAATTGCTAATGAAAATGGATTTCTCTCTTTTTGGTACACACAAATGTATTGAATAACTAAATCAGAGGATGGCAAATTTTTATGTATGAATAAATCTCTGCATTGTATTTTGTTTAGATTTTATGCATATCAAAATGAGTTCATATATGGGCTATATAATATTTCCCAAATGAATTCCTCTCAGAAAAAAAAAAAAGAAAAAATAACAAATTATCTAAAACAAACTCCTATTAAAATAATGATTATAAAGTTCAAGAAATAATAAATTTAAATTATATTAGGAAATGTATTATAATTATAAGGTGGAAGAAAAAAAAAAGGAGTGGAGGAAGAAAATATTCTCTTGAAAATAATTTTATTTTAGACATATTTTTCTTAATGTTTTGAGTTAAAAGTTGTATTAATTCTTTATATGGATTATATTCCTAATGAATCCTTTTCGAAAGAAAAAAAAAACATCACAAATTATCAAAAACAAACTCCTATTAAAATACTAATTATAAACTTCAAGAAATAAAAATAAATAAATTATATTATGAAATTTTTATAGTTATAAGGTGGGAGAAAAAAAGTAAGAAGTGGAGGAAGAAAATGGTGTTAATCCAGTTATATAATATCTTCCTGATGACAAAAAAAAAACCATCACAAATTATCTAAAATAAACTCCTATTAAAATAACAATTATAAACTTCAAGAAATAATAAACTTAAATTATATTAGGAAATGTATTATAGTTATAAGGTGGCAGAAAAAAGAAGTAAGAAGTGGAGGAAGAGAATGTTCTTTTGAAAATAACATTTTTTCTAGGCATACCCTACTCTCATCTTTTTGTTTATATTTATTTGAAGAATAAATTACTGAGTTTGATGATATTGCACAAAACTTCTTACATTTTTAAATAATATACAAATAACGTCAGTAAAACATTTGTTTGAATAATTAATGAAGGTAAATGTAGAGTGAAAAAATTAAACAGAGTTTGGGTTATCTTACAAAACCTAGTGAGTGCAATTTGTTCTTTTTTATAGTGTCCTTGTTAATATGATTTGATTTTATGCTTCAGGAAGTAAATCTTAATATTTTCAAAATTAAATTCTACAAAAAAAAAAAAAAAAAAAAAATATTAATATTTTAAAAATTAAATTCTAAAAAAAAAAAAAAAAAACAAGATAGTTTTTAAACTTTTCTCAATAAATTTACTCTTACAAATAAACTCTCAATCAACGCTAACAACAGTAATAATAATAAAAATTATTAAGTGGGTACACAATTTAATTATTTACTCGTACGATTTTAATTATCAATACCGATACATGAAGTAATGGAATTAACTCAATTAGTTTATGATAAAATAATTGGAAATACGTTTTATTTATTTACTTATTTGCATGGGTATAAGTTCGAATTTTTCTTGCTGTGTGATCTCATATTATAAAATTCAGTGTATTTTACTTTTCTCTTGCATTAACATCCTTAAAAAAAATAGTAGTGTTTCTATCTAATCCCCAAAATTTAGAATAATTTTTCTTTTTTGTATCTCAAATTTGAAAACAATTCACTTGCAGTACCTCCTATTTGAGAAAAAAAATATGATTTTAATACGCACAACATTAAAAGGACTAAAATGGTCTTTTTTTTAATTTTATTTTTAATTTCTCAAATTTAATATTTAGGGACTTTTTTAAAATTTAAGGGGCTGAAAACTTTTTTTTATTTGAAGATCAAAACCAAACTGATTCTAAATTTCAGAAAACACAAACATAATTAAATAAAAAAATAAAAAGAGTTATCTCATCTGTTAGGAAGGGTCTGAAGGATAAAAGACAGGTGAATACTCCCATCATTTGAGAATATTCTAAAATGAAGAAAATAAACTTGAAAAAATATAATATAGTTTTCCAAGTATTCATGCTTGTTTCATCTTCATACAAAATTATATTTTTCTTCAATTTAAAAATGAAAATTTATCTGTTTTTATCCCTTTTTCCTCCTCCATTCAAACATACCTTGACTCCAGTCTAGATTTGTTATGTAATGTCATTGTCATGAACAAACCCTGTAGCAGCTTTCAGAAACATCCATGTTTTCATGAAAGGACCATAGAGAGAAAAATGGGGCATGAGCAAATTGTGACAAGGCTATAAAAAGACTACATTATATTGACAAGTCCCCTTTCATCCCCAAGCAAAGAATCCATCACACATGCAGCACAAATGTAGTAGAGGGGACCAAAAACAAACCATGAAAAGTAGTGATTGCATCATTAAAATGGAAAGCCTGTTATGTCAAATGTGGTCCTCATTTTGCTTTTGTGAATTCTTGAACAATCTTCATCTAACATCCATTCAATCATTTCATACTTTTATGTTGCATTTGTTGAGTTCTACACAATGCATTTAGATTGAAGGTTGTTTTTCACAGCCCAAAAAGTAAATGTTATGATGGTGTAACCAAGAGTTAGATTTCATTCATGTCAAGGTATTGTAGGAAAAGTATCATCTAATGAAGTAAAAGTAGTTAACATTTGCATATATTTTGACAAGAAGACAAGTGTGATTTTGTTTTGCTTGTAAATACTTCACTATTTTTTGCTTAAGGACAAAATTTACATACAGTAGGCACAGTTCATGTTGTTCTGCTATTAAATTTGGAGTTTCACCCTTCTAACATAGAATCCATTTAATAAGATGCAAATTACCAACATGAAACTCAAAGTCTAATTGAAAACTATACCTATAGTACAGTATATAAGTTTTTTCCAAGACTTCAATCATTTAAAGACTAATATGTTTTATTCTTAATCATTGTTCTAAGAGATTCTATGTTAACTGACAAAATGAAAGAACAGCACACCACAATGCCATCAGATGAACCTGAATCCTGATAACATCACAAATCTTACCCAAAAATGTAAAGAGGATTATAAATTATCATGAGAAGTATTTAAATTCTGTATAGAAACACTACATTATGGATTATGCATAAGAATTGAGGGATCAGACAAGGGGAACTGCTGAAGAACCTAATCTAAACTTGGGGTATCAGATTTCCAACTGAAATGGACTTTTACTACAAGGCACCAAAGGTAAGCTGAAATAACATGGTAATGCTGGCAGCACCCATGAAAATGACCAAGAATTGAGAATACAATAAAAAACAGATTGAGGAATCCGAACTAAAAGAACTCAAAGTCCAGATATTTACCCCCAGACTTCATGTTGTCAGTAGTAGTAGTAGTAGTAGCACCAACTATCCTCTTACTAGTGCTGCCAACTCCAACAGCATTATCAGCTGGTCCAACCTTCCCCGGTAGTTCATTCTCCACCGGTCTCGGCACTTCCGGCGGAGTGCTACACCTAATCAATGCCCAGTTCACACCTTCAAAGAAGGGGTGCTGCTTGATCTCTGTTGCACCCCTTTTAACCCCTAGACGATGCTGTGGCTCCTTCACTAGCAAGCCACGGATCAGATCCCTGCTGGCATAACTGGTTGCTGGTGATTCCGGAAACCTGAGTTGCTGGCCTACTACGTTGAAAAGTGTAGCACGGTTTCCTGACCCTTTGAAAGGGGTTTTACCATATAACAGCTCATGCAAGAAAATTCCAAAAGTCCACCAATCAACTGCACTTCCATGACCTTCTCCTTTGATAATTTCTGGGGCAAGGTACTCATGAGTGCCAACAAAGGACATGGATCGAGCTGCAGTAGGCTCGGCGACAAGCTCTGGAAGGGTGCTGGATGGCAGACCAGGATCAGCTCTGGGCTTCCTTAGCTTCTTGTTTTTCTGAGGAAACAACCGAGGAATAAAACATGCAGGTTGGATGCACACTGATGATGGCTCGATACATGCAGGTTGCACACAAAATGCACCACCGGCCCGTTTGGAAGGATCGCCGTCATAGGATGATCTAATAAGAGTAGGTGACACGGCACATCTGAGGGAAAGATCAAAATCTGATAGCATTATGTGACCATCATCTCGGACCAACACATTTTCGGGTTTAAGGTCTCTATACACCACTCCAAGCATGTGAAGATATTCAAGAGCAAGCAGCACCTCCGCAGCATAAAAGCTATATGTAGAGAAAATGAGAACGTAAATCCTTATGGTGATTGTGTGCCCAAAAAGAATTTATTCAACTGTAAAGGCATGCTATGAAGAACAAGATCATCAAGCACCACTTGTGCGCACAAAAAGCAACAAATTGTAAGGCTAATTGCCTCAAAATTATGTCTATAGTTTTAAAGCAAGAAGACCCATTTTTTGTATAAAAATGCTACACAAATAGAAATACTCTTATAAGAGTAGCACTTCAGCAAGATACTTGTTTCATAGTTCCCTGAGTGGTAACCAGATCCAGCTAACAGTGCTAGATAGACACATATGAGCATATTTCATTAAGAAAATGCACCTCAAGATAACTCATACAAGCTAGATGCACTTAACCTAATCACATTTTTATTGCATCATTGATTATGAATATGATGCATGAATCACTTAATATGTTTGAATGAAACGAAGCAACAGATTCAAAACTTCACAAAGATTTAAACAAAAACAACCATACATAGAAGACATATAACAAAAGCAGCTATCTTTTCTTGAAATATTTCAGAAAGGCTACTGTTCAAGGGAGGGATTCTAGCAGTAGAGATCCAAGTACTTCGTTTAGTGAAGAAATCACATGAAACACATTACCAATGCAGTTGCATAAGCCAAATTATTCTTATATCTCAACAAATGCAAGACAAGAAAGAAACAAGAAATCAAAAAAATGTTTCTCTGATTCATAAAAATCGAGAAAAAAAAAATAGTGCAAACTTTAGTTTCAGAGTGTCCTTTTAGCATATCATGAATTAAGAAACAATAAATCATAAGTAAAAAGGAAGATTAGTTACAAATCCTTAATTCCCCATTTCTTTTGAAGAAATTATTTTTTCTCAAACTCTCCAAATGCAAAAAGGATTAAGGAACAGGAAATAAATTATGGTAGAAAATTTTCATGATGAAAAGTAATTATCAACAAAGAACTCAGGTAAAGAAAAGCAACTAAGTAAAACATAAAGCATACCGTGCCGCATATTCTGAGAAATGTTTCCCAGGTTGCCGCTGCCTTAAAGTGTGCAGATCACCGCCTGGACAATATTCCATCACCAAACACGAGAATCTGTCAGTCTCAAAATGTGTATACAAAGTTGGTAGAAATGGATGGTCCAGCAACTGCAATATCTCCCTCTCTGTCTGTGCTCTAGTCAGCTTCTTTCTGCTTGCAAGGGATGCCTTATCCATAACTTTCATTGCAAAATAACACCGAGTTCCACTCAGTTCTGAAAGATATACACTTCCAATGTCACCACATCCTAGACGTTTGAGTAATCTAAAATGACTCATGCCCAGAATTCCATCCCGTAATCGGATGGCAAGAATAGCCTTCCACCTAGGATCATTTCCTTTGTGAGGCTTATTGGCACTACCAGTTATGTTGCTCCAGTTGCTGTCATCGCTGAGGCCACTGCTATCACTTGCCCGGCTAGCACTAGTTTTTGCACTCTCCAGTGAATCCCCCCTTACACTCCCTTTAGTACTATCACAGTTTCTATCTAAACTAAGCATGCCATCACTAGTCATTGCATCACTCCGATATGTACTAGCACAACTATTAACAATGCTCATCGCAGTGACAACACCAGTACTACCAATACTACTCAGTGGACTGACATTGCCACTTGGAGGCAAAGAAGCATCCCAAACACATTCTTTTTCCTCAGCATCTGGAGGTAGGAGAGAATTCTCAGTATTCTGTGATGCCCGAGGACCCAGAAATGCCAAGTTCCCTATGTCATTTATTTCTTCAACCAGACTTTGCTCAGGAGTAAGAACAGATGGATTTGGTTTCTTTGCAGGAACACGAATTGAGAGATCTTCCAAAAAAGGGCCCTTTGTGGGCAAGTTCTTGATCAAGCAACCAGCCTCGGATTTGTTTTGACCTATCGGTACATAAACTGTTCTCATAAGATCTGTATCAACAGGCTCTGGGGGATGACTAGCACCAGCAAATAAACTTGGACCACCATCCTCAAATGAATAGCTGCTTTCCTTCAATGTATCAACATCAGGCACAAACTCCTCAGCTTCTGGCGAAGAGCCCTTTCCTTTCCATGTCATGGTAGGCTCAAATGTGAGGGACTCCTCAGAAGATCGAGCATCAAATCCCATATCTTCTTGTACCAAATATATTCGTGCATTGGTTAACTGGGCCACTTCTCTGATTGAGGCCAGATGTGAAAGAGGGACATGCACATCCCTTGTTTTGGACAATTGATTCACTTCTCTGAGTGAAATCCCAGCAGCACCAGAAACCTCCTGGCGGTTATGTCTCGGACCTGGCTCTCTTGCACCAGATGCGTGTGCTTTGGATACCTCAACAAGGATAGGCAAGTTCCGTGGAAGTAACTTCGGCTCAGCAACCCTCTCCATGTCACAATATCACATAACATCACACAAACAGTTCCAGTTACCAAGCCCCTGCAAAGAAAACCATGAGTTCATTACTTCAACTTGAATTCCAATTCCAAATTAGATAAACAACTATTCAGTATTTACCAACAAACAACACGTTGAACATAACCAAGACAAATCTTAACCAGCCATCAAAACAACGCAGAACCAAACAATGAACGAATCAAGCAATCCTAGTTTACATATTATAGCAAGTGAGGACGGCTAAAAGCACACCCAACAAAGAAATGCTACATATAGAAAGCCAATAAACAATGGTAATTGCTTCAAGCGCCAGAAACAACAAGGAAAAGTTTCACATAGTAGAAATCATAAAATGGTAGTGGAACTGTGGAATGTCATTGAGCTTGACGACGGTGCTTGAAAACAGAAAAAATATTACTTAGAAAGCAGCAAGATTCCAAACCCTTAACAAGAAAAAACCACCCCAGCTTGAAATCAATAATGAGAGAAGCCAGCAGATCAGGAAACTACAGAGGTGCTTGAAGCATCAAAACACTAACTCCATAAGCAATCAAAACCCACTTTTAAGAAAATAAAGTGGAATAAAATTGGTATCTGTTCACAGAAACATGAATCCAAAAAACCAAATTTCTTAACACATTGAAAATCGTACTAAGAATAAGAATAAGAAAAAAAAAAAAAAAAAACAAAAAAAACACCACACATTTCTTTGACAAATGACAGTATCCACATAAACCCAACAATTGCAAGCCATTCTTTTTGAGACAAAGAGGGATCTATGTTCCATAAAACAAAAGGGAAAAGAAGAAGAAACAAAACCAAGCAAAAGGGACAAAATACAAACCCAGCATTGAAATGAAAGAGAAAACTGTGTAATATATTATAATGGAGTCTGTTTCCCTTTGTTCCCACTACTTCAAAGCCAATAACATCAACCACAACAAACACACTCTTCCTATTTCCTTCCACCACAAACCTAACACCAACTCTCTCTCTCTCTCTAAAACTGGAAAATGGTGAGAGTGAAGAAGAAAGAATTCTCTCTCACACTCTATAAAGTGTTGCTGTAGCTGTTGGTGGTGATAGTTATGAACTGTGGGTACAAGCTTTAGCTTTTTTTTTTTTAATATTATTGTTTTATTTTTTTATTCTTTCTATAATAGTTATTTTATAAAAAAGGTATAATAACAATGAACTCTTTGTTGATTGAAAGTATAAGAAAGGTCTTGGACCAAATACTTATACACTTGACTTTTATTATGATTTCACTTATTTTATGTCTTGAGTATTTACATAGTTATAAAAAAAAAAATTAATGAAACTATGTAATCAATGTAAAAAAAAAAAATCAGTGTTACTCAATTATAAATCAGTAAAAAAATTTAGTTTTAGTATAAAAATATTTACAGTGTTACTCCACTATAATAAATCAGTAAAAAAGGTTACTTTTAGTGTTACTACTTTAAAAGTATAAGTATAGTTTATGGCATGCATATAATTAAAAAAGTTATATTTGAAAATTTGACATCAACAGTACGTGAAATTAAAATTTTAAATAATAAATTAGTCATATCTAAATGAAATAAAGTGAATAAACGTAGATAAAGGAATATTAAAAAAATATTGTCTCAGTATCAATTATTGCATCTTATAGTAAATAATATGTATTAATAAGAATATATAATAATAATAATAATAATAATAAATATTACAGGAACATTAGACTGAAATCTCACATATAAATAATTTTTTTTCTCATTTTCTAATAAAATGTAATTTCCTTTTAGGAGTTTAATTTAATTTTAAATAAAAGAAAATTAAATTAATTAATAATACTATGTCTGTTTAAAACAAAGAGTAGAGTGTAATATATATATATATATATATATATATATATATATATATATATAAACACATTTTGTAATCTAAATAACATTTACTTTCTCTTTTCTCCTTTTCTTTTTACTTCTTATTGAATATCAGTAAATAAGAAAGAGGATACGTTATATTTCTATGTTAAAAGAAAGTGATATCACATTTAATATAAAATGATTTTTGACTACTAATTTTTATCAATATTTTTTATAATTTTAGGTGATACTTTTTAAATAATTTTTCTTTAAATATTTTAAAATCACTTAAAAAAATAATACTTTATATTATAAAAAAATCGTTAAAATTTAATAATCAAAATATTATTATAAATAGTTTTTCATATGTCATGGTATAAAGATATAAATAATTTAGAAATGGAAAAGATAAACTACGAAGGGAAACTGATAGTGATAATTATAGAAATAAAATATATTACATATATTAAAACAATTCACGATCTTCATTAATTCTAAAAATTATAATATTAGTCTAAGATAGAAAAAAAAAAATGAGAGTGGGACCCACAGTGTTGGTTCTTTAAGGTACACTTCTTTTCTCTCTTTCATCAACGTCAAGCCGTTTTCCTTGATTGGCTTTTGGAATTCTCAAATGGCGCGTGATTCCAACTTCTTTTTAGACGCGCGTGTGTTTCTTTTCCTTTGTTTGTTGTGATGAAGTGGAATATCCTTCATTGGAAGTGGATTATGATTAGCGAGAGGGGCCCATTTTTTTTTTTTCAAAATACCAATTTGGGTTGGCCCACTTCACAGCTGCTCTATTTTTCATTTAATGATAGTTATTAAGAAAGTAATGAATATTCTTTTAAATTTAGACAGAGGTATCAACTTCTTGGTAGATCAATCTTATTTATTTTGAAGGTAAAAATTTTGTAATATGACTCTGTCTTTTTAAAAGTTTCGTAATCTAAATATATTTTATATATTTATTATATTAAATGAAAGTAAATTGGGTAGGCTCGTTTATTTAATAGCACTAAAATGAATATACATAACTATTTCATTAATAATTAATATAAAGATAATAATTAAAAGTTAAAATATAATATAATGAGAGATAAAGAAGGTTGAAGAAGTTAAATCCTACACCAATAATTAACCGGTGAATCATAAAATAAAATATTCTATGAATCTTAGACTCATCAAACTGGTATATTAGTAAAATCATTTATTATAGTCTTACTATTTTACTAATTGTCTAATTAACTTTAGCATCAGTATCTTTCCAAGGTCTCCAACCTAACAAGAACAAAAATATCAACAACAAACAAATAAATTAAATTTTCATATTATTTAAATATTAGTGAACCATATGTAATATAATTTGATGTAATAAACAAATTATGAAAAAAGGTAAAAAAATAATAGAATGTTACCGTTGTAGATCACTAGCTAATTAGGCTCGTTTAACCTTATAATTAACTGGTCATATTGAGTTTGATCCACACTTAAAAAAAGTTATTCTTTTTCTATCCCGTTTAACTTAAATGTGTGATGAGTCAAATTCGATCACGAATTGAGACTAATTGATTTATACTATAAGCTAATTATCTATTTATTATTAAAATTAATATTTAATTTAATACGTTTCTGTTTATACTTTGTGTGATGTGATTTTTGTATTTTTAATTCTTTCTAAATTTTATTCCAAAAGATTATAATTATTGATTTTGATATGTTGAATGAATAAATTTTACTTTTAATCTTGCAAACTAGTTATTCCTTTATAGTATAAAATCATTAATTTTGATTTGTAAAATTCGTTTTAAAATAAGTAAATATCATTTATTTTATAAACCTAAAAAAATTGAAAGTATCACATATCGATATTATATTTGGAATCCTAGTAAGTATGATTTAGAATGTTTGATTCTTTTTTACTAAACACAGGCTACAGAAGCTGTCAGTGATAATCGTATTACAACAAAGATTAAAAAACTACATGTCAGAACGGTTGGGTGAGAGAAAACTAAAGAATTTTATATTTTAAAACTATTATTATTTTTAGTAATTAATTGATCATTCTGAATGGACAACTCATCATATAATAATAGTTATTAACGAATTTTAACTTTAATAACAACTCATCATATAAAACATTTGTACGAGGTTTTCAAATTAGAATATTTTAATGCTTATAAGAATTAAAAAATTTACATGACTTACAATAAATTTTTCTCTCTTTAAATTGTATAAAACCTAAAAAATTATAAGAACTAACACAAGAGAAGATTTAAAAAATAAAAAAAGAAGCGAAAACTAAAAATGTACTTAAGGTATAAAAACTAACGGCAACCATAAATATTTTTAGAATATGGAATACAATAATTTGGTGCATGGTTCCAACGGCTCTGGTTTCTTTCACAGTGTGAAATGTCAGGAAAGCCCTTTGAAAATGGACAAACAGTGACCGTACGATGGCGCCGGAGAAATTGAACAGAGGAAACGCATGCGCGTGCACGGTGGCCTCCGTGAACTGGCAATGCAACAGATCTTGCAGTGAATAATAATCCACAAAAACAAAACCAACCTGAACTCAATAGTGACCGATCAGAGACCCTGGTGTTCCTTGGTCCCATTATTCCCTACGGCTATGTTCTTCCCTCTTAACTTAGATCAATATTTATTTTTTTAATATTTTTTTTTGTCCTATTCAGCTTATACATCGAAATCAAAATAATATCGTTATAAATATAAATCGGGTTTCTGAAATATTGTCCTTTCTGAAATATATAATTTTGTCATAAATGTATTCTTAGAAGATTTGTAACGATTAAGAAAAAAAAATCTAATTTATATACGATATCAACTTTTAAATAATGTGAGACTATTAAATATATCAAAATGTAAAATATATATATATATAGTTAATTAAAATAATAAAAATATGGTTAGTTATCATATTCAAAATATTTTCTATTCAAAATATTTTCTGATTCAAAATTTAGATTTACATCAAAATTTTATACATGAAAAAAAACTTGGTTAAAATATGTTTTTGGTCTTTTAACTTTGAGTGAATTTTGAAATTAATTCATTTCAAAATTTTAGATCAATTTAGTCATTCATCTTTCGAAATACGTAGATTTAATAATTTTAATCAAATTTTGTGTTAAATTTATTTGACATTTCAAGCGTGTTTCATAATAATATTTAAGTTGTTTCGTACACATTTCAAGACTGTATTTGAGTTGTTTGTCCTGTTTGACACATTTTTGCTTTAATGTTATGTTAAGTCAAATACTATTCGAAACACGCTTGAAATGTCAAATAAATCTAGTAAAATTAGATTAAAAATATTAAATTCACGTATTTCGAAAAATGAATGACTAAATTTGTTTAAAATTTTGAAATTGACTAATTACAAAATTCAATGAAATGGACAAAAACATATTTAATCCAAACAACTTCAAAAAGTAAGAAAAGAATGAATTCATATTATTTTTAATCTGGATTTAAATATATATTATAAAGTATATAATTAGATTGTTACCAACTTAGTACCTACCATGTGTTATTATTGTTTACGGTTAATTAAAGAGAAGCATAACTTACTCTTCTGGACATTGAGTGCACTAAATAAACTAAAATAGATTTATTTATTATTATTGATTTTATTATTCTATTGTCTATTTTACTACTTTTTATGTTTTTCATTTTTTAAACGTTTTATCAATATGTTAAACATGTGGCATCCACGTATTATAATTGTGTTTTTAATCTACATAAATGAATTTAAAGTATATAAAATATAATTCGATATTTCGATTGTGTTTTTACTGAAAATGTTAAAATGTAGGCATGATATATATCATTATCTACCAAATTGTTATGTTGTTTAATTTGAGAGAAAATTATTAACATTTCTCATTTTTAAAACTGCAATCCTAACGTCTAAGACATTATTTACTAAGAGTATTTATAATAGAACATAGTTTAAAATTGTTTTTTTTTTCGTAAATATGCAGATATTTGCAATGTTATATAGTTTAAAAATCATATATGATAATAAAAATATTTGTATATCTCTAAAATGGATACTAAACAATTATCTTTGACAGATATTTAGGGGTAGGAAAATTTCACACACACACCTCTTTATTTTTCTACCCTTTCCAATACATAATAAAAAAATAATAATATTTATATTTTTTTAGTTAATTTATTCTAAATTATTTTATACTTTGAAGTAAAAGTGTTAATTTATTAGTGTTGAAAAGGTGTTGATTGAAAACTAGATGTTTATGTATCATTAGCCTTAAGAATAATACGTGTGCACATTTCATTTAACAGTGTATTTTGATATCTTGCCATCAAAATAAAAAATGTTTTTTTATTCTTTATAGTAATTTGTATTTGGATTTTTTGTTTAGAATCAAGTAATTAATTTATGTTATTTATTACGAAAATATTAATTATTGAATTTTTTTATAATTTAATTTTACAAAACTATATTTGTATTTATAAAACTAAAATTAAGATCCGGTAACATACTTTCACTTTAGAATTAACGTAAGAGGGTGTTAAGCGCAAAATGTGGAGTGTGCATAGTAATATGTTTTTATTTTTTATTTTTTTGGGTTTAAGAAAATGTTATTAGGAGTATATTTCATCTAACTCACTATTATTATTAATTAAAATTTACTAAAATATAAAATTATGAATGACATTCATTCGATATAATCTACAGAATTTAAAATTTTAATAATGAATTTCCAACAATAAAAAAAATCCAACGTGTTAAAAATATAACATTTTTATCTTCTCTTTTTTTTTTCATCCTATGCACCATCAATTTACAAATAGGTACAAATTCATCTTGCATCTGTTAGTGTGTATAAATATAATTGATTATGTCTTTAATAGATTATTCTATACATGTAACACCTAGCTGTTAGGGATCCTCAATTACTCCATATAAATAGGAAATCTCCTATAATCCCTCCCCCTTTATTGAATATTAATGTAAAGATATTCTGCAGTGCCTATTTAAGAAAAGGGTGTTGCAGAATCAAAGAAAGTCATTCTGAAATACAATCTTGAGTATTGGATTGAAGTATGTTTTCACATACCGTGATATTGTGACATGGTATCAGAGCTACAACTCTGAACCGTGGGTCACTCTTGTTCTCCATCCCGCTCTGA
>Ga0214543_1007266_pt1 | contig 19152 bp, 12 predicted proteins | sample CNSS2metaG_FD_160094 | JGI IMG/M metagenome (GOLD analysis project Ga0214543, IMG submission 160094) | Root nodule microbial communities from cowpea collected in UCLA plant growth center, Los Angeles, California, USA - CNSS2 | ecosystem: Host-associated > Plants > Roots > Nodule | place: USA...
AAAAAAGAGAAAGAAAAAAGAAAAAAAAAAAAAAAAAAAAAAAAAAAAGAGTTTGCGATTTTTTTGGGTACTTTTCGGATTTGCAGGTTTTGGAGCATCGTGTCGGGGAGGTTCTGATTTTATTAGAGGGGTCTTTTTTTTTTTTCATTTTTCTGGTTAATATTTTTTATATTGGAAAAAATACTATTGTTTTACTGTTATGACAATTTATAATTACTTAAATTACTTTTTCTTTCCAAAGTTATAGAGAGAAGATTGAAGGTGCGTGTGTGAGATCCCTGTAGGGTGTTCATATTATTATATTCATATAAACACGCTCATATTTTTGCGTATTATTATTATATATATGTACTGTTTGTTGCTTCGTACCAACAACACATCCGCAGAGCCACTTTGTTTGCAAGAGAGAGAATCTACGAAATTTTGGTGTGGTGTTGTGTGGCAGATCACGAATCCTCAGAAACTGCAATGGGTAGGTCGTGTTCGTAGTGTTTCCTTTTTTTTTTCTTTTTCTCCTTTTGATTTGTTAAGGGTTTCTCGTGCTTTGTTCTTGGAATCTTGTTTCTTTGTTTTAGGCATTCTGAAGTTTTGTTCTTTTTTGTTTTTGTTTCCCTCCCTTTTTTTTGCTTTCTGGGTTTTGTGAATCTCTATGTTTGTTTTGGGGGAGAGGAATTGTGTCTGCAATTCGGTGGCAAGAGATGTGTTATGTACAATTCTGTGTTTTCTGTTTTGTTGTGAAATTTTAAGGCTTTCGTTCTAAATAACCAATTAGTTGAACTCTATTGATTTGGGGCGAGTATTTGCTTCTTCTTCTTCTTCTTCTTTTTTGTTTTCATAATCTACGAGCTTTCTCTCTCTCTGACTATGAGGTGTGTGTGGTGGATTATTGTTCACATGGTTTCATTGGCCAAATGGGTTCTGTTTTGTGATTCCTTCTTTTAGCATATTAACAGCTAATCATACAGCACGAGGCTTATTCGTACCAAACGACTTTTTTGGGTTCTGGTTTTCTTCATTGCTCGGTTATTCTTTTGTGTTTATTCATCTCTTTACCACTGGCCACTCTCTTTTACCCACCTCAGCCTCTTGTCCCCAGCTCTTATATCCTTTCTCTCTCTCACACTGTGCTGTGTTTTAGTATTTTGCAAAGAGGTTTTTTCCATCATTGTCTTCTCTCTCTCTCTCTCTGTATATATTTATTAGTCTTGCTTTTGATTCTCATTGGCTATGGGGGTTCTGTTATTGCCATGTTTCGTCCTCTGATTGGTTTGTTTTCTCTCTCATAGCTTTTATGTCTGAGGTCAACATGAGCTTCTCTCACTACATGGATGATGAATACGAGAAACTCTTCCGGAGAATGAACCCTCCCAGGTACCAATTTTCACTTCCCATTTGATGAAAGAAAATAAGTCTTCGACTTTGAAAAAACAAAGGGAAAAGAATAGAGAATTTAAATGATTCCGTCCTCACATATTTGTCCACACGTTGTCTTGTCTTGTCAGGGTTGTAATCGATAATGAATCCTGCAAGAATGCCACTGTTATACGGGTATGATGCCTATTCCTATTTCTTCTTTTTAAATGTTTTCTAGTTCTTCTTCCCTTTCTGGACTGCAATTCATGCTCCTATGATTGAAAAACTTTTACCTGGTTTGATAACACTTCATTTAAAGGGTTGTTGAAAGTGAATTTAATTTTGCAGGTTGACAGTGCAAACAAGCATGGAATACTTCTTGAAGTTGTACAGATCCTCACTGATCTAAACCTCATCATAACCAAGGCTTACATATCTTCTGATGGTGGATGGTTCATGGATGGTAATAATTTTCTTTGATATTAATTCATTTCTATTACAAATACATTGTTAATCATAAGTTCTGGATGGGGGTTGAAAAATCGAGTAATTTATTCTATTGTACCAGTTTTTAATGTTACTGGACAAGATGGAAACAAGGTTACTGATGAGGCCATTTTGGATTACATTAGAAAGGTGGGTGTCTCATTTGGTGAACTTTATCTTCTCTGCCTTTATGTAACAATCACTGACCATGTGTTTGGTGGCATTTGTGTTTTTAGTCTCTCGGTCCCGAATCTTGTGTTACTTCTCCCATTAGATCTGTTGGGGTTGAGCAAACAATGGACCACACAGCAATTGAGCTTATGGGAAGTGATAGGCCAGGATTGCTTTCAGAAGTCAGTGCTGTTTTGACCAACCTCAAGTGCAATATAGTGAATGCAGAGGTGTGGACTCACAATACCCGTGCAGCCGCAGTAATGCACGTTACAGATGAAGAAACCGGATCTGCTATCACTGACCCTAAGAGGCTCTCTATGATCAAGGAACTTCTATGCAATGTGCTTGGTGGTGGCAACAAGAAGAGGGGAGCTAAAACTGTTGTCACAGACGAAGTCACACACACTGAGAGAAGGCTTCACCAAATGATGTTTGCTGATAGGGATTATGAACGAGATAATGATGATGGCTTTGATGAGAAGCAAAGGCCAAATGTGAATGTTGTGAATTGGTCTGACAATGATTATTCAGTAGTAACTATTCAGTGTAAGGACAGGCCAAAGCTTCTCTTCGACACAGTTTGTACTTTGACAGACATGGAGTATGTGGTTTTTCATGCAAATATCGATGCTGAGGGGCCGGAAGCATATCAGGTATATCAGATTTACCACTTTGTTCTGAACGTACACACATGGATACGACGTGAGATTCCATTTGTTGCTTGGTGCTAGATGTTGGTCTTTTAAGAACATTGGCTAAATATTTTATGGTTGCTTGTTCAGGAATATTACATCAAGCATATTGACGGGTCCCCTGTGAAATCAGATGCAGAAAGACAAAGAGTGATACAATGTCTTGCAGCTGCAATTGAGAGAAGAGTTTCCGACGTGAGTGGCTTCATGTTACTGAATTTGAGCTTTCTTGATTTACACTTCCATATGTAATTTATACAGCCATGCTTTTCATTGTTGTGCTAGCCTGTGAGGACTTGTTTTTTCTGTGCAGTGATTTATTCTTTATCTTCTTCCAAACTTCAAGCTGAACTGTGACCCTTGTGTATTTTTTATATCATGTGATTAGTAGTGGTCCAAGGTTAGTTGAAATGCAGTTGGTGGACTTTGACTACAGTTGTTATTATGTCCCACTGCCAAATTGATTTTCTTATTGGGGGTGAAATAGACTTGTTCAACTAGATTTCTTTTTCCTTTGGGGGTTGAAATAAGTGTGCTAATTTGAGTATTTGTCACATTATTCTTGGCTCTACAAGAACCTAAGTAAAATTTCAGGAAACAAACGGTACCCTTTCATATTTGTGTATTATTGTCAAGAAATCATCTGGACCGCAAAATAATCTGTTCTTATTATATACTCTAGATAATTTCCAGTTAGGTATTTTTGGTTTGTTTCTCCATCTACCTTCTGTTTAGTTGGTCCCCTATTATTTTTATATGACTATTAATTTGTTATTTTTGTTCCTTGATTCAGGGTTTGAAGCTAGAACTCTGCACCACCGACAGAGTTGGACTTCTATCTGATGTCACGCGTATCTTCAGAGAGAATAGCCTCACAGTTACAAGGGCAGAAGTGTCCACAAAAGGAGGCAAAGCTGTTAACACTTTCTATGTTCGCGGGGCATCTGGTTTCCCTGTTGATTTGAAGACCATAGAATCCATTAGGCAAACAATAGGCAACACAATCCTTAAAGTAAAGGGTAGCCCTTCAGAGATGAAATCTGTTCCTCAGGATTCTCCCTCCAGATCCCTGTTTAGTGGTCTTTTCAAGTCCAGATCTTTTGTGAACTTTGGCTTGGTTAAGTCTTATTCTTGAGAAAGCCATCACACATGCCCATCTTTTCTTGTACAGTGAAAGAGGTGAAAGATGCAAAGGGCTTACTAGGAAGTGTGACACGACTTTAGTTTAGTGAAGTAGGAACACCATCATATCACACGCTAGAGAAAGTGGCTTGTAAATTCTCCACCCCTTCTTCTCCTTTATGTTTTTCCACTGTGGAATCCAATCACCTGGTTGAGTGATCAAAGCAAAGAGAACCCCAACCCTACTTGTGTAACCTTGAAACAATTAGTTTCAAGCACATCATTTGTATATATTCATTCATTTTCTAGCACCAGTTATAATTCTCTCATCTTCCTTCTCTCTTACTTTTCTCTGCTTTCTATTTCTCCCATCTAATTGTTGCTGCTTAAGATTATTGATTCCTAATAATATGGTTCCTTTAGTTAAAGTTTGATAAAATATCATTTAAACTTTTTGTGCAACAACAAATTACTGGTGTGAGCAAGTAACTTTTGAGTCAGAAGTTTTCAACATAAAGTATAATGACCTGAATTTCGTCATAAACAAAATTATTCTTCAAATCTTTGTTCACAAGCCACGGTGTAGGAAAATCATACCTCCACATCATTGGCTGCCGCGGTGGGTCTAATCTCTGATAATCTCAGCCATAATCTTTTTCTGCAAGTTAGATTAAAATAATTTGAAATATCGCCATCATCCTTTAAACCCTTTGGTCCTATTTGATGCGCAAGATTGGGTTTGACGCAAATCCTTGAAAGGATATGATACAATTAGAACATAAAAAACAATGAAAAAGGACATGACATGGGAAATTACACAGTGAAACACGCCTTGACTTGCGTCAGAATTGAGCAAAGTTAGATATGGCATGTATGTAGTTAATTGTTTTTGTCCCTCCATTATTAACGTGAGAAATTTCCATGGCATAGCAAGGACCTATAGCTATGTTCTCATTCCATGTCTTACTGGACAGAAAATTCAGTGGCGGCTAACTTTGTGCATAGTGTTGGCTACCAAATACTGAAGCGTATGCCAAATTTAAATGCTAATTTATTTTGCATCGCTGTCTGATTGAGACTTGCACTACAATGGGTTGGGTTAGGGCAGCAAAAAATACGTATCTTTTGTGACGTTCAACTTCTTCCCTCAATTATCATACAAAAACACTTTGAAACTCACTATAATGGTCAATCCAATTAGCCAGGATTAGGATTTAGAAATCAAAAAGTTTCTGCTGCTTTAATAATAAGCTATTTTTGTCGTCATCAAGAACTTTCCCACCATGCTATTTGCTCCATTTGAAATGGTCCACTACAAAACACTTCTTGCCCAATCCACACCCATTTGAATATTCCTTTTGACCAAACAGTGTCTCATACTAATGCTTTGGCCTTTCAAAAGAAGCAAGGGAAAATGCCCTATGAACAAAAAATGTGTGTAAAAGGAAGAAAAAAGCAAATCAAACAAAGACATTTTCTTTTTCTTTCTTTCTTTCTCCCTTTGGTTTATATTATTTTATTTTGTTTATTTATTTATTTATTTTTGCTATTTTTAAGATTCACACTCCCTAAAACTGTGACCGGAACATCGTTATCCGAAGGGAGGGCAACAGTTACATGGGGTGTTGCCACGTGGCCTTTTTCTCGATTAGAATGCTACGTAAGGTAACGAAGATAGATAAGCTTCAAATAAAGTAAGACCAGAAACAGTTCTATTATAAAGATGAACAATTTCTGTATCTTTTTATAGATTATTGTCATTTTTTACATGGTACGAAGAACTTTATGATGCTGTTTTCTTTTTTGAGAAATACTATGCAGTTTAAGCTAAAGTGCTTGTGTTTATTTTCATATTCAGAAATTTTCAAACAGTGTCAAGGATTACTGATTCGAATAAATGTATATCGGATGTTAGAACGTATTTAAATTGAAATTCGAGCGTATTCTAAATAATCAAGGATTTTGGGTTGGGTCTGAAACTTTTGCTTATTTTAATTTTATATTATATGATTTGTAAACTGAACATAATAGCCATTTCATTTAAAAAATAATTACTTCCTTTGGTTTTTTAGATGTTTGTTTAAGCTTTTTTAAAAATAATCAGAAGTAACAAGATTTTCTAAAATCTGAATAAAATAAAAGGAAATGTCTCGAATTTGTTGTATAATCATTTGTTTCTTTTTTTAAAATAAATATTGATTCTTACAATTGTAAATAAATACGAATTCGATGGTGTATTTTGTAACATCCCATTTAATAGTTTTTCATGCTATCAAATAAAACATTATATTATGATTAAGCACAGCAGATAGTAAGGAGAACATTCATATAGAATATACAGCTTACAGTCATCCAAAACATATCCTATGAATTCCTGATGAAGAACATAGGTACTCAAACATAAACTAAACATCTCAAAACTCCATGGTATCTAATCCGTGAGAACTACCACGGAACCACTAAACGACCAATCAACTCCTGTTAGAAAGAGGGGCATCTTCATCTAAACTCGGTCCTGCTCACACCAATAACAGGTGATCATAGCAAGGAGAAAACATAAGGAAAAACAGACATAAAAAAGAAGGGTGAGCTAACTGAGATCGAGATAAATCATACAATTCATATCAAAATCATCAACCACAAACATATTTCAATTATACATAAAATTTTAGACTCGATATCTGGATTGTATAAGCGACATTGGAGCTCTTGGTGGCTTGCACCTGTGAAGGTTCCCAAACTCTGCAGAGTTTGGACACAAGGGGTTATCACCCAACCTCTCACAGGGTAAGTCCCCTTCGCGTCTAAGACTCGATCGAGTCCAAAGACTAGGACCTCCTGCTACTCCTCACGACATAATCCATTCTACTCTATATAAGCATGAATGATTATTGGAGTTTCAGGATGCCATCCAATACGGATTCCTTATGTCCTTACACACTAACAAGCTCTTATGAATTTCCCTTGAAATTCCATTTCAAACACAACTTCTCATAATTCATAATCATCAACTTTTCAATTCTCACTACATTCATAATAACATTTCAAGCATACAGGAAATTAACTTCACCTAATCACAATACTTCATATCACTTCACTCATTAGAACAGGGCTCCAAGCCATCCACTACAGTGGCCCTCGCTCAAGCTAGAAAATCTAGCCTAGGCGAGAGGCTGTCTCGCTTAGGCGAGACTCTAACAGTGGCAAAATTAAAAACCTAGGCGAACTCTCGCTCAGGCTAGGCTGGTTCGCTTAGACGAGGATAGCTCTCGCTTAAGCGACTCCTGCTCGCCTAGGCGAGACTTCGCGCAAGAACAGGGGTGGTTTCCCTGATGTTTTCGCTCAAGCGAGAGCCACTTGCCCAGGCAAAAATACTAGATGTCAAGCTCGTTCCCACATGCAAGAGTCCAGATTCATCACAAGATCAACAATACACGATAATCATGCAATTCAATCATCAATTCAATACTTAAACATGCAGTTCAGACTCATCAAGACAGATTTTAAATGATTTTGAGTAAAAAGTTAGCTAGCTCCCCTTACCTTTGGAATTTCCACAAGAAATGACTCTTCAACCAAAGAGAATACCTCAATCTCCCAACCTAAGGCACTGAATTACAATTGCCAATGGTGAGAACATATTCTACCACAACCCAGAATGATGGAATTACCTAAAATTCAAATATCAGAAGACAATGGGGAATATAGGTTGACTTACGCGTAGGAAAGGAAGACTCGGCTTGGGGAAGTGGTTCTGATCTTGCTTCATTCCCAAATTCTGCAACAATGAAAAGAATTTAGACCTACTGCAATGAATTTTGGGTGATTCTTGGTAGAGAGAAGGCAGAGAAGGAAGAAGGGAAGGAGAGGGTATTAGGGAAGAGTGTGAGCTACGTTTTTGTGAAGTGGGTGGCAGAGAGGGGTTCTCACATATTTTATTTTATTTTTAAATAATCACTAGATTAATTTATCTTTAATTTTCTTAATTATATAAGGATTATGTGTACTTCTTTAGATTGAATCTTATCTTATCTTAATGGATTATAATTGTAACGTCCCATAGATATATACTTTTTACATATAAACGTTGCAACATACAATATTAACTTATAATTAATCTTATAATATGATAATGTAATATATGTATGTATATATAATTAAGAAAGTTTTATAGTATGATAACCTAATGTATGTATATATAATTCAGAAAGTTGAATAAGATTAGAAGCAAGAAAATCGTCTTAAAGTTTTGAATGAGAGATAAAATTGCAATTTCTTATATAGTTATTGATGGTGAATCTTTCCTTGAAAGAGTTACGTGCATCTACATAGTATGCATTCAAAAACTTCATTTAAGTGATTTGAAAGATAGTAAAATACATAGATACCTCATTTTATTAACGACTCCACTACTCATTACACTAAACTCTAATTAGAATAATTACCACATATGTCTCACATCAATCCCAAAATATTTCATTATAAAACTCAATTTTCATTAAATATTAAAGTTCAAACCTAAGAAAACCATTCAAAATATACCTATAAATATTAAATTATAATTGTATATATTAAAAACATTTAAACAATATAAGCAAAAAATAAGAAAATAAAAGATATTTTTTTGTCTTTTTTACCAACATGCCTGTAAAATTAACATAGATTCAATAAGATTTTACCTATGAACACAATATTTTTCAAACCAAATTTGCTAAGTGAAATTTAAATTTGTATGGCACTTTTTTACAATTTTTTTTTATCTACAACTAAAGTGATTTTGTTGAGTGAAATCCTCAAATAATGTCATTTCAACCATGTACCTTAAATCTACTAGACTACCAAGTAGATATGCAGAAAATCTACATTTCAAAGTTGTGAAAACAATACACCTATTCCAATTCAACCTTCACAATAATTACCAAGTATCAATTTTACATTCCTAACAAACTTCAAGCATCATATTTCAACACATAAACAATTGAAATTTAACCAAATTTTAGTTTTCAATAAATTCTTAATATATGTTTAACATTTCACATTGAACTCAAAATTCATCAAGTATAATTAACTCATACACATAAAAAACTTACAACTATAACGAATCAATTCCTTGAAAAAAAAAAAAACTATTGAATTTATATAAAAGGGGTGGTGAGAAGAAAGTTACAAGAAATAACGATTCAACTTAAAATTTTCTAAAATCAAACCATACAAAGCTATATAGATTGATTTATTGAAGCTGAAAGTTACCTATAAATTCTTATTTCTCCATAAACCACAATATGTATATGGATTCTAAAAGCATTAATGTAATAAACTTTTCATGACAGTTAAAATAGACGGTTCATGTTAATTTTAAATCTGACCTCAATACAAATGGCATAAAAAGTTTTATGTAAGTTCTAAGAGATTTGACTCTGTAAGAACAATACAATATGTCATATTTATGTTTTCATCCTATTACCTATTATTGTTAACTTTACACCCATCATAAAAATCAATACTATCTATAACAAGTAATATTTTAGACGTCATAAAATTAGGGGTGACAATGTGAGTCGGCCTGAACCGTTTAGACTCATCCTGTACTTGGCTTGCAAAATATGAGTTAGATTGACCTACCTCGCTTTGAAAATGTGGACTTAAAAGTCTGGCTCGCCCCGTATAGATTTTGGCTCACGGGGAGACCTTTTTTTTTTTATTTCTTATGATAAAACTTTCAATGTTCAACAAATTGGGAAACTTTAAAAGTTCACAAAATTAAGCAAAGACTTTGGGGAGCTAAACGATAAATTGATAATCCAATATTTTCATCATATTCATATTCGTACTTTGACATGCACGATCAATTCTTCAAACTTTTAGCACATTCAAAAATACAAAGCACTTGTCTTTTTTACTCATACAAGAATTTGGAATGTCCATGCAGAAGCCCAGAAAAAAAATAACCAACATACACAAGTGCATTTTTTTTTATAAAATATGTACTTATATCGATGTAAATAAGGTGTTACACTTCTCCGCCTCCAATTTAAAATGTTTCTATTCAATATTTTTAGACACTACAAGAAAAACCTTAAATAATGACCAAATTTAGTGACCAAAATTAATTAGTCACTGTAGTGACCAATTTAGAGAATAATTTATAAACTAAAAATTATTGGTAACTAAACTAGTTTAAAAAATATATAATTGGTAATTGGCCAAAATTAATACTTTGATAATTGGCCTTCTTAATTTCCTCATGGAGTGTGTGATGACCAATTTTTTTTTATTTTCTATATTATACTCATACAATTTTGATATATGACTCAACAATAACATATACTTAAAATATTTACATATACATATATTTATATATTTTACAATATTGTATGCATCTTATATTTACATCATTTGGTACATATTATATTTTCTACACTAGAAGAGGCAAGAGTATTATTTATTTATAGTTTCCCCCTCGTATATTAGCCTTCAAAGATGTGGAGGAAAAAGGTTATGGATAGGATTCACTTGGACTATTGGGGACAAATAAAAAGTGACTTTAATTTGTCTTTCAAGGATAACCGGTGCATTTAGAGCATTTAAGAAGGTGATGGTAGAATTTCTCGTTCCTTGAAATGTTATCGAATTATTTACTGCATTGGTTTGTCATGCATTGCCTGGACAGACTACTATAATATCAACAAAGAATAGGAAAGTGAGATTATAAGATTTTTTTTTATACACAATCATAAAATAGGAAAGTGAGACAAATATCACATAAAACTATAACATGTCTTAATAAAATAAAATAAAATGAAAACTCTTTTAAATCCATAAAACTTGGATCTTTATTTTACTTTATAAAGATTTTGATTAATTTTGTAGTAACTAGTCAAGATAATTGAGTCTCATCATGACCAACAAAGTAACCCAAGAACATCATCTTGAGTACTAACTACTCATTTAATCCCTAGGGTCATACCTCAAACTACAATAATCAAATCTTTATTTATTATAAGTTTTATGTTGATATTAAATCATATAATTGTATAAATAATTAAATAAGATTAGTGCATAACTAAAAATAAATATAATAAATAAAGGGGACCGGTACGTGACTCGAGATAAATATAAATAAATAAATGAGAGTAAATATAAATTAAACAACTATAACCAATGCACAACTGGGGATGAATATAAATAAATAAATAAGAACGAGTACTAAATATAAATTAGAATGAGGTTAGGGATCACTTAAGGTAAATATAGAAATAAAAATAATTATGAAAAGATAAAAAGATAATAAAAGTAAAAAGATAAAATCATAGATGTCTCCTCCCCTTACCTTAGTTGTTGTGGAAAATACATCAATATTGTATTGAGACTTAATATATAAGTTTTTTCCTCTTTGTTGTTACTAGGTATCCTCACTCTCTCTCTTTTGCTTTATCACCTCTTCTCTATTTTTGTTTTACCTCTCTCACATGCCTTCGCCTTATACTACTCAAAGCAATGTTAGTTTTCTTTTAACTAAATTCTTTCTAATACTGTGTTGATTACATTGGTAACTAAAACCTCATTCCTGATATTTTTTTCATTGAGATTCATTTATTGTTGTACTTCAAATACTATGATTATAATATATATATATATATATATATATATATATATATATATATATATTCCAATTATTATTTTTTTTTACTTTTGGATAAACTTTGAACCTATAACCGTGTTTTGAAAAAGAATTGTGGGCACTAAATATTGAATAATATAAGTCGATCATTTATCACAAAATTTTGTTTTAGATTCAGACTTTTCTTTTCCTCTATTATTATAATAAGTCATTATTTCCTATTAACATATATCTACATATAAATTCTAAAATATTTAATATAATTTCTTATAAAATATTCAACTATTTCTATATTATGAATATTTATAATCTTTATATTTATATGTTTAAAATTTATTAGATTAGATACAACGTACATGATGTATTATAAAATTTTAGGTGTTAACATACTGAAAACATTATGGTATAAATTTTGAGATGTTATATTTTCTCTTCCAAATACAAAAATTTTGTCCTTGAATTTTATTTATTTATTTTACTAAAATAAATGAGGGTAAAGGTCTCTTATTTTCTCTTCTAATTCCCCTGTAATATCTCTATTATCTTCATTTCAAATGACTTTCACTAAAGGCAATGACAGACCATTGTTGTGACAAGGGGGAGCCATGGTCCCCCAAAAAATTTTTAATTCTATTTTTTATATATGTTATATATTATTATTTTATTTATATTAAATTTAATAAAATATTTTATTTTATCATCTATCTTATTTATTTATATATATATATATATTGTATAAAAAATAAAATAAAAATTAATTTGATGCGCATTGGTTAATGAAAGGTAATAGGTTTTATCACTAGTGATGAGATTCTCTTACAATAAATCATTAAGAAATAATGAGAATAGAAAGAAAGATAAAGAGATAGATTATGAAACAAAAGATTGAAAAATGCACAATATCTCTCATGAATCGAGGTTAGTATCTTATTATAATTTATATGTTTATGATTCACATATTACAATGATTTTTTTAAATTAATTTTTTTTTTCAAATTAGTTTGCCTAATTATGATGGTAATGACTCTTTTCTAAAATTGGCACTAACCCTAATTATATTTGTCCTGAAATTAGTATAACATAGATTATGAAATTCAGAAATTTTGTGTTTTTCACTGCATATGGTAAAATTTGTAAGATTTTATGGATGTATCTTGGGTTGAACTACGAATTTCGCTGCACATAATGAATTAGTTGAATAACCTTCAATTGGATTAGAAATTAGAATACTCCTATTATGTTAATTTAATGAATTAGAAAGATTATAAATTGGAAAATGCATACGAGAATCACTTTATGAAAATGATTGAAACAAAGAAAATGAATTTTTTTTATTTAATTAGAAAAAATAATTTATATATAAAAAATCTAATTTGGTACCCCTAAAGTTTTTGTCCAAGTTCCGCCACTGACTAAAGGGATTTGTCTGCCTCTCAATTCTTTGACCTTTTTGTCCATAATTTGTATAAGCATTGCGTCAAATGTAAGGTTATTCTTTAATTATATTGTATCAGGTCTTATCACATGAGTTGGATCAGAAATATATTTTCTTAATTGAGACACATGAAAGACATTATGAAGGTTGGGAACGAAAGGGGGTAAACAAATTTGTTAAGTAATAGGACCTATTTTTCTAAGAATTTGATAAGAACTAGTGAGTGAGTTTCTTTGATTTCATAACTCTACAAATTCCAATGGTTGGTGTTACTTTCAAGAATACATGATCACCTTCTCGAAATTCAAGAGGTTGTCTTTTCTTGTCAGCATAACTTTTTTGTCTACCTTGAGTTGCTCTCAATTTGTCCCTGATCATTTGATTTTCTCTTTTGTCTGTTGAATCATGTCAGGACATAATACTAAAGTTTCACCAGTCTTAAACAAACACAAAGGTGTTATACATTTTCTCCCATATAATGCCTCATAGGGTGTCATACTTGTGCTAGAATATGGAAACTATTGTTATAGGTGAACTCAATAAAAGGTAGGCATCGATCCCAACTATCGGAATTTTCTAACACATAAGCTCTCAACAAATCTTCCAAAGATTGGATAGTTCTCTCTGATTGTCCATCATTTCGGGGACGATATGCTAAGCTGAGATGGAGTTTAGTCCCCAAGGCCATATGTAAATTTCCCTAGAACTTAGAAGTAAATCTTGGATCCCTATCATATACAATAGTTATTGGAACTCCATGCAACCTCACAATTTCTCTTATGTACAATTCAAATTTCTCCAATGAATACTTGATCTTAATGGGTAAGAAGTGAGTAGACTTTGTTAATCTATCCACTATAACCCATATGGAATCAAATTTTTGAATAGTTTGTGGCAAGGCAACTACAAAATCCATTGCTATACTATCCCATTTTCATTCAGGTATATCTAAGGATTGGTGTTCTATCTTAGCTTTTTGACAAACTAGAATTTTTGCTACATATTGTGCCATTTCCCTTCTCAATTTGGGCCACCAAATTTTTTTTTAGATCTTGATACAGTTTTGTTATGCCCAGATGCATGCTTAATTTGCTTTTATGTGCTTCCTCTAGAATCATTTTCTTAATTTATTCATTGTTGGGTACACACAACCTATCCTTAAATCTCAAAGTTCATGTCCTATCTATGTCAAAATTCTCTTCATCCCCTTGACCGATCAATTTCTTTTTCTTTTGAATGAACTCATCACTTTTTTGTATCTCAAGGATTTGTTTTTGTAAATTGCTAGTGATCTGAATGGAGTTTAATTGCATTTTATCATGGCTTAGGGTGATCAACAAATTCATGTCTCTAAATTTTTCTAACAAATTCATTTCATGAATCACTAATGAGGAGACATGTAAAGATTTTCTGCTTAAAGCATTTGCCACTACATTTACCTTTTTAGAAATTTCATCCATCTTCTTTGTATTTCATGAATCATATTGAATTCTTTTTTATCAAACAAGTATTTAAGACTTTTATGATCACTAAAAACTTCAAACTTACCACCATAGACATATCTTAAGTGCAAAAACAATGGCAACTAGTTTCAGATCATGGGTTGGGTAATTTTTCTCATGTGTTCGTAGTTTTCTAGAAGCATATGCCACTACTCTTCTATCTTGCATAAGAACACAACCTAATCCCATTATGTGTTTGGTAGGATCAGGTAATGCTAAAACATGAGAGGTGATTAATCGTTTCTTAAGTTCTTGAAAACTACTTTCACATTTTTTTGTCTATACAAATGCTTCACCCTTTTGCTGAGTTAGGTTAAAGGCATAGTTATTTTAGAAAATCCCTCAATGAATCTTCTATAATATCCTGCCGAATTGAGAAAAGTGTGAATCTCAATCACTATTTTTGGTGGTTCCCATTGTAAAACTGCTTTCAATTCCACTAACACTCCTTCCTTGGAAATCACATGTCCTTAGAATTTCACTTCCTCTAACCATAATTCACACTTAGATAATTTGGCATACAATTTCTTTTCTTTTAAGATTTGCAAGACAGCCTGAAGGTGTTTCTCATGCTCCTCAAGAGTCTTAGAATAAATAAGAATTCATTTATAAATAAAACTACAAAATGATCTAAAAAGGGATGAAAAATTCTATTCATATAATCCATAAATATTGAAAAAGCATTGGTTACACCAAAAGGCATCACTTGATGCTCATAACGACCACATCTAGTTCTGAAAGTAGTTTTTTGTATGTCTTCTACTTTTACTCTAATTTAGTGATATTATGTCCTCAAATCTATCTTAGAAAACACAACGACTCCTCTCAGTTGGTCCATCAAGTCATCTATTCTAGGAAGAGGGTATTTATTCTTTATGGTAAATTTATTTAATTGATGGTAATCTACATAAAACCTAAAACTTCCATCTTTCTTCTTAACTAGCAAAACTAGGGTGACATCCTATATGGTGCTATAGATATTGGTTCAAGGCATCAAATCTATTGAAAATTCAATTTCTTTGTTGGGTGGTAAACTAGGAATATCATTGGGAAAGACTTCAGGAAAATTTTGAACTGTTATATTTTTCAACTCAACTTCCTTTTTTATTTTCATAGAAGATAATAACAAGTACCCTTGAATTTCATTCATTAAAGGCTCACTTTTTGAGTTGGTAGGTGATTTCAAAAGATTCTCAGAGTTTGGAAATATTACTGATTTCTCAGCATAATTCAAAAGGACTTGATTGGAAGATAATCAGTCCATACCTAAGATCACATCTAATTGAGATAAAGGTAAACATACTAAATTTACAAGAAATCTTCTATTATCAATGAATAAATGGACAATCTAAACAAACTCTATTGGTAATTACTAAGTCATTTATGGAGTTGAAACAACAAAACTAGTTCTTAGAAAAGAGCTCAAGAGATTAAGATGTTGAGCACAATAATTGGAAATGAATGAATGAGTTGCACCTGAGTCACACATTTTGAATCAGATCATGGTTTTTAATGGCTTCAGATCCATTCATGGTGTAGATTATTCCCATTATGGTAGGTTTTGCCTTGGGTGCAGCAGAATTGAAATGTGGCTTTTGTTGTCCATAGTCAGAGGATAGATGACCAAGTTTCCCACAAATAAAACATATTGGTCTCTTAAGATGACAATCTTAAGCATGATGACCTTGTCCGCATTTAAAGCATCTGATATGATTATATACAAGTCCACTAGAATTTCCTAATGCAGATTGGCTATATTGGAACCTCCATTGGGGACGATTATAAGGTTTTCCCTCATTGCGTTTATTTTTATTTGTTTGGCGTCCAAAATATTTGGGTTTGTTGTTTTGGTTGTTCTCAAAATCTTCCAAAAATCTATACTTATGAATAAGCGTAGGAAAATCAGAAATTTCTAGTTAATTCAGACCTAAGTCCATTTTCAAATTTTATACACTTTATCCTATCTTCTGGATGATAAAAGAAAGTAGAGTATTTTCCTAATTCCTCAAACTTGGAAGCATATTCCCCTACTGTTATACTTCATTGCTTCAATTGCATGAACTCTATTTCTTTTGCTCTCCTCACATCATTTGGGAAATATTTTTCTAAAAACCTTGCTCTAAATACTTCCCAAGTAATAATAATTCTCCCTCTTTCAAGTAATCTCTTATGCTATCCCACCAATATTCAGCTTCTCCTATCAGCATAAATACAACATAATTCACCTTTTGTTGTCAGCACAGATCATAACTTGAAATATTTTCTCCATCTCCTTACTCCATAACTCAGCTTTTTTTGGATCTTATCCTCTAGAAAATTGTGGGGGTTTGTTTCTCCTAAATTTGGCCAAACCATGTGATTCAGGGTTTTCTTCAAGTCTTTAATTTCTTAATAGAGTTGTAACCATGTCTCTAATAGCTTGTACTACTCCATTCAATTCATTGTTCCTACTATTGTTTGCCATTTGGAAATTGTAGGAATCAGTAAAAAATATATGATAAGCACATTTCACGGATCTTGCATGGAACGTCACTCTAATACCATCTAATGTGATGACTAATTTTTTTTTTTTTATTTTCTATATTATACTCATAAAACTTTGATATATAATTCTACAATAACATATACTTAAAATATTTATATATACATATATTTATATATTTTACAGTACTGTATGCATCTTATATTTACATCATTTGGTACATATTATATTTTCTATACTAGAAGAGGCAAGAGCATATTTATTTACAGTTTCCACCTCGTATATTAGCCTTCAAAAATGTGGAGGAAAAAAGTTATGGATAGGATTCACTTGGACTATTGGGGGTAAATAAAAAGTGACTCCAATCTATCCTTCAAGGATAACCGGTGCATTTGGAGCATTTAGGAAGATGATGGTATAATTTCTCGTTCCTTGAAATGTTACCGAATTATTTACCGCATTGTTTGTCATGCATTGCCTGGAAAGACTGTTACGATATCAGTAAAGAATGGGTCGGGCATATTAAGGGCAGCCATCTACGATGAGATTATAAGATTTTCTTTTTATACACAATCATAAAATAGGAAAGTGAGACAAATATCACATAAAAATATAACATGTCTTAATAAAATAAAATAAAATAAAAACTCTTTTAAATCCATAAAACTTGGATCTTTATTCTACTTTATAAAGATTTTGATTAATTTTGTAGTAACTAATAAGGATAATTGAGTCTCATCATGCCCAACAAAGTAACTTAAGAACATCTCATCTTGAGTACTAACTACTAATTTAATCCCCAAGGTCATACCTCCAACTACAATAATCAAATCTTCATTTATTATAAGTTTTATGTTGATATTGAATTATATAATTGTATAAATAAATAAATAGAATTAGTGCATAACTAAAACAAATATAATAAATAAAGGGTATAAGTATGTGACTAGTGTAACATCCCACCCGGATATTACAAATTTAAAAAAAAAAATAGAAATAAATACGTCAGCATCATTTATTAAATCTCCTTTAATAATAGTATCTCGTTTCCCCAAAACACGGGAAGTGTAAAAGTTCATTAAGTTACCAGTAAGTCCATAAATACAAAACGGTGAGTTTAGTCAAGTAGGCCATGAGCCTTTACATCCAATTTTCAAAATGGAATAACAAAACATAAACATAAAAGTTCCCATAATCATCCCCTCTCCGCAGCTAAACATCACCAGCTCCACATGCATCATCACCTGCTCACGTGTACCGCGTACACGATCATCGCCAAACACAAGCAGATAGGGTGAGCTAACAGTTAAAACACACAAAAATATATCAAACATACATATGCATGCATAACCAATACAAATAATGCAACAATAACACCAACTCTTTATGTATACTGCATGACCATAACATATAGAATATCCTTACTTTTTCCCCAGAACCTTACTCCATTTCCATCACATGGCCACCACCATGTACACAGATGCACCTAGTGGAAGACTCGTTACCTTCCCTCCACATGGCCACCACCATGTATATTAAGTACATCAGGGAACCTCGTTCCATTTCTTTCACATGGCCACAACCATGTTAGCAGTGTTCTACCTCTTCTAGTAAGTATCTTAAGGTGCCGTGTTGCCACACCTATCGGCCACAACCGATAGAGCACGTGCAAAAATCATGCTACGGATCACACACCGTAACGTCAGGTGGAGTTTTCAAATACGAACATAGTCCGTAACGTCCCAGGACTACCAAACTCGTCAGCAACCACTGAGGAGGGCAATCCATTGGACCCATCCGTACTGGCCACAACCAGCACACTCACACCGGCACACTCGCCAACTCGAGCCACAACTCAAAGTTCCTCGTGTTCATCCGCTATCCCGAGCCACAACTCGAGGGAAGTCATTCCGGGCCACAACCCATAGAATGCCACGTGCTTAACCCCTATCCCGAGCCACAACTCAAGGATACGTTCCGGGCCCCAACCCATGGAACACCAGCAAGCCCACCAAGAAGATATTTTAAAAGCCATGTAGAACACCTTTCACAAGTTTCATCTCGACTTATAAACATAGCAAGTACACCTTCCTTAAACGTACCTCTTCGCCCTTGCTTGCTTAAATTAGAACCTTTGTTTAACCATTACAGCCCACCTCTCATAGCTAGACCCCCAACTTGTGCAAGCATACAGAACCACTGCAGCCTAAGTATTCTTGCTTAAGCGATATATATATATATATATATATATATATATATATATATATATATATATATATATATAT
>Ga0214543_1007273_pt1 | contig 19128 bp, 14 predicted proteins | sample CNSS2metaG_FD_160094 | JGI IMG/M metagenome (GOLD analysis project Ga0214543, IMG submission 160094) | Root nodule microbial communities from cowpea collected in UCLA plant growth center, Los Angeles, California, USA - CNSS2 | ecosystem: Host-associated > Plants > Roots > Nodule | place: USA...
GTTTTTGTATCTCATGCTCAATAAACCCAATTATAGGAAATCCCAATTAAATCAATCTTTAAGCACACAAATTCAATTAAATACCCAGAATTAAACATTAAATGAGGGCAAAAATACGCACTCATCACAGCATCATGCATTCAATGATATCGCTGCGTGTGTGGTGGATTTCCACCGAATAATTTGATGATTGGAAGGATTTTGCCGAAGATCCACAATTTCTCGTTCATCATGTGGTATTCAGAGCTCAGGTTGCGATTTGGAGGTCTTCAAAGATAAGTGAAGAACTTATCTTTGTTTCTTCTTTCATATATGTTTGATTTCTGTCTTATATGAATTTGTTTGAATTCATCTTTGCTTTTCTTCGAGAATTTGTGTGCTGAAATTGATTCCTTAAATTTGTTCCAATTTGCCATGAATCAATACTGAATGAGCAAAAATTTCTAGATCTTCATTCTTCCACTCTAATGCATGTCAGTAGGTTTAATTTCAATTTTGTTTATCTAGCTTTCAGTTTTATAATCTCATGTTTTGTCGTAGTTTTATGTAATTCGTTTTCTATGTTCATTGATTCCATAGAAGTGTGCCTAATTGGTGTGTTGTTAATCATTTGTACCTGTTTAGTCCTTGTTCTACGTCTAATGTGTAGTTTCTGTGTTTTGTGGAGTTCTTCAATTGCTATTAGATCAATAGCAATTTTTTGCAGTTCATAATTGCCACTGTTTCCTGTTTCAATTGTGCTGAGTTTTTGTTTCTCTGAGTTGTCATTGCTTGCTGATTTTGCAATCATTTTGTTGTTCAATTGCATTTGTGCTTCATTGTTTCATACATTCCTTTTATTGATTGAGGTGTATATGTCTGGCCCATGATGCTTGTCGACTGAACCAAATATGAATGATTCCATATCTGTAATACATCTATCTTTGTTCAAATTGTTCTAGTGGAAATCAACTAGTTTAGTTGATGCCTAGGTTGATTCTGTTCTGGTGCAGCTCCTATCTGGCTGTATCATTTAAGTTGACTCAACTTGTTGTTGGAATTCAGTATTTGCAGTTTATATTTGTATGAATCAGTGTTGAAATTGTTTTACACTTGTGCATAAGTGATTCCTGTTTGCTTAACCTAGTACCGTGCTTTTAATCCCAGTACTGCTTGTGTATTGATTATGCAAATAGTTTTTCATTACATTTTTGTGTTTAATCATGTGTATCTTTGCAATCTGATTAATAACTGCTATGACAAAATTCTTGAAACTGTTGGATTGAAATAAAGTGTTGGAGCATCAGTTATGTAGCAGTATTCGAAGAGTGTTTGAACTTCTTTCATTTTAGTTGACTCTAGATTTATGTTGATTGATTCAGTTGGTGATCATGACGTTGTTATACTATATGCGTCAATCTGAAAAAAAACATGCATTCTCTTGATTTAGTTCTGTTGTTTCAGTTATGTTTAGAGTCAAGACCATTTCATTGTGTTCCACTATGTTGATTGCTTATATTTCACTATGGTATGATATTCTGATGCACAGTTTCAGGCCATGCATTGTAGTTTCTGTTTTGATTTATTCGTGTGAACAATTCTACTTTGCATTTCAGTCCTTATTGTGATAGTTTCCTGAGTTGAAATTGAAATCCCTATTGTTTCTATTGGCAAACTGTTTGAGTGAAAGCTGATGCATGACTCTGCTATTTCTTTGCACTGATCGAACATTTCCTGTCTTATCTCTGCTTCCAAATTATTTTTAAGTTGAATAAATTATTTCTACTCTGTCATATGCATTCGCTAGTTGAATTGGAATTGGAAAACTGAACTTGTTGTGACCTATGGCTTCAAAAGATAATAAGTCAAAAGCAATTTAAGAGTCAAAAAGAAAAGAAAGAAATCAGTGGAAAAAGAAAACCTGTTTAGGAAATCTGACACGAAAAGTTATGGAATGAGTTGAGTGTTTGTGTAAAAGTGGCCTAATGACATTACATATTTGTACTCTCCATTTCAACTATGTTTGCATATGTTATCATTCTTCATTCAACTTGTTTTGTGTCTTCTTGATTTTTAGTTTTGATTGATCTTATTCTAGACACATTCCTTAGGTTCTCTTTTGTGTGCCATCCTTTGTTGCTTTGCCTTTTTCTTGCTTGTCCTTCTTGCTTATTCAATTAAGTTTGTCCATTTAATTCTATCACTTGATGTGTCCAATATTCATTTGAGCTTTTCTTGTTTTATGATTTTTGTACTCTCAAGTGGTAATTTGAGATCTTTCTAATTTCAATTTACTTTGGACACTCACTGATTTGGCTGCCTTGTAGGTAATTACCTATCTTGAAGGTGCAACTATGGTGAGGAAAACAATTGAGTGGCTACCGAGAGGACTTTTGAGGAATGGGATTGCAATTGCAAGAAACACTAGAGGGAGAGATCTAAATATGGCTGGACAAAGAGAAGTACATTGATACAACAATGACAAACCCAGCCACGTTGCGTTTTCTTTTATTTATGTGTTGTTTTTGTTTGGATATCACGACATTTTGTTTGTAATCTTTTTTTGCTTTGGAATGGGAAAATGCATTAATGCAATTCCATTCCTTGGCTGTTTGTAATAGTTTTAATCGTGTAGTGTGAGAAGTAAGGGTTCCAAGTGCCACTTGATTCTTCACTTAGGAAAACTTTTCGTCTAGTTTATATTTTCCTATTTTTTTATGTTTTCCATGTTCAAGTTTTGTGCTTGTGATATGCATGTTGAATTTATGTTTTACATCTTTGTGTTATATAGGTGTAAAAATTTTCAACACTTAGATGACCTTTCTATGGTCATAGGTTTTTCACACACTTAAATTTTGTTTTGAAATTTTCATTAAGAAGTTTTTGTGAAAGTATACTATAGAATCTGGCTAGGAAATGCTTGGTTTCTAAGCTTGTCCAAGTGACTCACCACCCTTTCCTGGGATATCTATAGACAACTTTCACCTCTATTTCTTTTTATAAATTTCACCTCAAAATCTTTGTGAAAAATTGTTTTGATAAGTGTTTCAAAAGTGTTTTGCAAAATAAGTTATCATTCGTATAGTAGATTGAATTTAGGTAGTCATAGTGAGGATACAATGCATCATACACATGAGAGTACATTTCCTTTCTTTGGAGACGACATTAGTGCATTATCATACATAGCTTGGGAGAGGGAAGTAGATGATTTGGTGCATTCATTACATCTTAGACATAGTAAATACTACATTCTTACTTTGTGCATTTCTAGTTTTGTAGGACATGCAAGAGAGTGGTGGGACTATAGGCAGTCTAGAGTGGAAAAGGTAGAAAATCTCCCATTCAAAGTTGGAGTGAGTTGAGAGCATGCATGAGAAGAACATTCATTCCCCCTTCCTTTGACTTTGATCGTGAAAAAGAAAATTGAAATAGCAAGAAGGAAGGAGGAAAAACTCACAATACTCCTAAGAGAGATAAGGGAGTTGGAAGAAAAGGAAAGATTAAGAATTCAGAGAAGAGAGCAAAAAGAAATAGAGAAATTTGAGCAAGAATTGAGAGAAAAAGAGGAGTGAAAGATGGAGAGGTTGAAAGAAAAAGAGGAACAGTTGAGAAAAGAGAAGGAGGAAAAAGAGAGAAAAGAATGTGAAGAAAAAGATAGAATAAGACAAGAGGAAGAGTTAAAAAGAGAAGAGAAAGAGATCGAGAGAAAAGAAAGAACAAAAATAATGTTTAAGGAAGTAGAGATAAAGCATCCCACAACTCCTTGCATAGATTTCAAGGGAGTAATCCCATCTTTCAACTCTCCCTTATTTGTCATTAATGCTTTTGTCTTAGTTCTCCCTAAAACTTTTTTTCCACCTTCACCAATCATTTCATATTCCTCAATAGATTTGCAAAAATCAACCTTTGACTTAGAGTTACCTTTTAGGTCACAACTAAGTCAAAGGGAAAATTAATATTTTTGTGAAATGGGTCTCATTGAAAACATTTACAAACATAAAACCCATCTTAATGTGTCTTTAAAAAAAAATATTCTCTGCATGGTATCCAAAATTTTAATGAAATCTTGTTTAATGATGTCAACACCCAATTTCGTCCGGGTAAATAAATTTATTTTCAGAAAAAAAATTAAAAAAATTAAAAAAATGTGAAACATTATTTTCTTCAAAGATTTTCAAACTTTAATTTTAGAAAAAAAAGAAAAAAAAAGAGAGATGAATAAAAAAGAAAAAAAAAGGAATAAAGAGGGAAGAGCCCAATTTGTTATTAATTTTCATGAACCCAATAACTCAAATATTTTCTACCTTTGTTCCTGATAGAAAAATTAATTATATAATAATAATTAGAAGTAATATCTCTTCAAATGGTAGAGTCAATATTATTAATTGAGATTAATTTTGTGCTCTGATTTGTTATTGATGATGATTGATTTTGTGCTCTGATTTGTTGCGATTTGATACTCATAATTTGCTACTATCATGACCAATTCCTTCCTTATATTGTTCGTTACAATTAAGGCCGATATTGCATTGATATTGCAAGGTGTGAGTATAAATACGCACTCTGTCATGACCAAAAAAAAAAGATTCTCTACATTTCTCTAATTCTTTCCTATCACCACTCCTACACACACCTTCTCTTTTATCTCTCTTTCAAAAAAAAAAATATTGAAGGAGGTAGAAAAAAAAAAGAGAAAAAAACATTCTCTACACCCTCTCATTACCACCCACATAGACACCTCTCATCTTTATCTCTATTGAAAAAACAAACACAAAAATATTATAAAAGGAAGCAAAAAAAAAACAAGAAAAGGTGATGAGATATTGAAATTTTGTAAGGTACGTCACTCTCGATTCTCTCATCTTTTGATTTAGTTTTTTAATTTTAATTCTTTTTTTAATCATAAAAAATATTTTTCCCCTTTCTTTATTGTCTGCCCGGCCGCTCGCGTCGCATGACATCCAATTTAGACTTTTGTTTTTTCTAAAAATATATACACATGATCTAAAAATAAAATATAACTTTCTTTGTTTACTCTTTTATATCTATTTGGTTGCTCACGTCGCAATGACATCCACAACTACTCTAAAATAACTTAAAAAAAATATTAAAAATTTATAAATGATTAAAAAAATAAAAAATAAAAGATTAGAAAAAAAAATTTATTTAAAGTGTCGGCCGCTCGCGTCGCATGACACCAATTTTAAAATATTACTAAAATTTAAATAAAAAGATTTTCAAAATTATAAAACAAATTAAATCATTTTCAAATAATTTTCCAAATAGATTTTTCAAAAAGAACTACGTAACCCTGATTCTCCATTATAAATGGAGATACATAGGAGCGAGGATTAATCCTTGTCGGGCCCAAAAAACCAAAAAATTATTTTTGTTTCTTTTGTATATCCTTTTATATTTTTTTAGGAAAATTAAAATTTTGAAAACCACATCCTTTTGCATGTTTAATTAAAGGTACCGTCTTAGGACGGACGTTGTGGGGTGCTAATACCTTCCCCATGCGTAACCGACTCCTGGACCCAAACTCTAGTTTTTCGCAGACCTTGCTCTTTTTTATGGTTTTCCATAGTTTCCTATAATAACTATGGTGGCGACTCCAAACTCTATTTTTTACAAATTTTTATTTCTGGTTCGTTGTCCCGTCGCGATTTCGGTTGCGACAAATGATTACTGCAGACATAATTCTGATCTTGGAGGAAACCTCTTGATCTGTGGACAAATCTTCTTCAAGTGGGAGGGGATGATGAATATCACCCTAAAGGGCTCCTCAACTTGGCCAATGACCTAGGTCCATTTCTTTTATTTATTTTAAATTAAATAAATGTTGTTCTAATTAGGCTTGTTTTATTAAATGCAACCCATTTTTCCAATGCATGTTCCACGTGTGGGCCTTTGATTGTTGCGGCCCAAACTGTTGTATCCTTTCTACACATCACTTTCACGCGTGGAGGACTCCCTTTTCAATATTAGGCATGCATTGACATCACGAGGCCGACATCTTGCATTCAAGTATTAGCTACTAGCTACTAGATACTAGATACTAGTTACTAGATACTAGATACTAGCTACTAGCTACTACCTACTAGCTACTAACTACTATATACTAGTTACTAACTACTAGCTACTACATAGTAGTTACTAGTTACTAACTACTAGCTCTAGCTACTAGCTTCTAGCACTAGATATTAGCTACTAGCTACAAGCTATTAGCTACAAGCTACTAGCCTTAGCTACTGGCTACTAGGTACTAGCTAATAACTACTAGCTCTAGATACTAGCTACTACCTCTAGCTACTAGTTATTAGCCACTAGCTACTAGCCTCTAGCTTTAGCCACTTGTTACTAGCCACTAGCTACTTGTTACTAGCTTCTAGATACTAGCTACTACATCTAGCAACTAGCTACTTTCTCTAGCAACTAGCTACTAGGTACTAGCTCTAGCTACTAGCTATAAGCTCTACCTACTAGCTACTAGCTACTAGCTTTGGCTACTAGTTACTAGCTCCCAGCTACTAGCTACTAGCTTTAGCTTCTAGCTTTTAGCTAGGTACTAACTACTAGGTCTAGCTGCTAGCTTCTAGATCTAGCTACTGCCTACTAGCTATTAGCTACTAGTTATTAGCTACTAGCTACTAGCTCTAGCTACTAGCTATTAGCTCCCAACTACTAGCTCTAACTTCTACTTAGTAGCTCTAGCTACTAGTTAGTAGTCATTAGCTACTAGCATCTAGTTCTAGCTACTACTTAGTAGTCACTAGCTACTAGATAAAAGCTCCTGGGTCCTAGCTCTAAGTAGTAGCTACTACCTCTAGAATCTAGCTCTAGCTACTAGTTACTAGTTACTAGCAACAAGCTACTAGCTTCTAGCTACTTTCTCTAGCAACTTGCTACTAGTTACTAGCTCTAACTACTAGCTACAAGTTCTACCTAGTAGCTTCTAGCTACTAGCTCTACCTTCTAGCTACTAGCTACTAGCTCTACCTACTAGCTACTAGCTTTACCTACTAACTCCCAACTACTAGCTACTAGCTCTAGCATCTAGCTAATACCTCTAGCTACCAGCTCCTAGCTCCTAGCTACTAGTTCTAGATACCAACTACTAGATCTAGGTACTAGTTACTACCTACTAGTCATTAGTTACTAGCTCTAGCTACTAGCTACTAACCACTAGCTCTAGCTATTAGCTACTAGCTACCAGCTACTAGGTACTAGCACCCATCTCTAGCTACTAGCTCTAGCTCTAGATACTAGCAACTAGCTACTAGCAACTACCTACTACTCTAGCTACTCAGAATGAACCGCTAGCAACTAGCTGCTAGCTATAGCAACTAGCTTTAGGTACTAACTACTTTCTACCAACTCTAGCTACTAACAACTAGCTTTAGCTACACACTAAATACTAGGTCTAGCTACTAGCTCTAGCTACCAGCTACTAGCTACTAGCTTCTAGCTATTAGCTACTAGCTCTAGGTACTTGCTACTAGGTACTAGCTACTAACTACTAACTACTAGCTACAAGCTACTAACCACTAGCGACTAGCTACTAAGTACTAGTTACTAGTTTTAGCTACTTGCTACTAGGTACCAGCTAGTAGCTACTGGCACCCATCTCTAGCTACAAGCTATTACCTCCTAGCTACTCATTACTAGCTCTAACTACAAGCTACTAACCACTAGCGACTAGCTACTAGGTACTAGTTACTAGTTTTAGCTACTTGCTACTAGGTACCAACTAGTAGCCACTGGCACCCATCTCTAGCTACAAGTTATTACCTCCTAGCTACTCATTACTAGCTCTAACTACTAGCTACTATCTCTAACTACTATCTCTAGCTACTAGCTACAAACTTTATCTACTTGCCACTAGCTACTAGATACTAGCTACTACCTCTAGCTACTAGTAACTAGTCACTAGTTCTCGCTACAAGCTACTTTCTACCAGCTACTACCTACTAGCTACAAGCTACAAGTTTTCAGCTACTAGTAACCAGCTCTAGCTCCTAACTACTAGCTCTAGCTCCTAGCTACTAGATCTAGCTCCTAACTACTAGATACTAGCTACTAGCTACTAGCTACTGGCTACTTGCTACTGGCTATTAGCTATTGGCTACTAGCTACTAGCTAATAGATATTAGTTAATAGCTACTAGCTACTAGCTCTAGCTACTAGTTACTACTTACTAGCTTCTAGTTACTAGCTACAAGCTCCCACCTACTAGATCCCAGCTACCAACTCTAGCTACTAGCTACCAGCTTTATCTTCTAGCTATTAGATCGACTACTAGCTACTTACTACTAACCACTAACTACTATCTCAAGCTACTAGCTTCTAACTCTTGCTACTAGCTACAAGCTTCTAGCTACTAGCTATTAGCTACTAGCTCCTTGCTCTAGCTACTAGTTACTAGCTACTATCTAACTAAATTGAACAAAAATAACAAGAGACCAAATTAAATATAGAACATTGACTTTGACACATGGCACACTGATAGCTTGACATGTGGACATTTAAAAAAATAATTTAAAAAAACTAAAAAAAATTAATAAAAAATTAAAAAATTAAAAAAACCCACGAAGTGACAGGTGGCAGTCACTGTTCATGGTCGTTAATGATTTAAACAGTGTTAGCAAAAAAGGACCCAATTGAACAAAATTGACGACAATTGGGACCTATTTGAACACAAAACCAAAATTAAGACTTATTTGACAAAACTTGATGAAAATTTGGACCAAAAAGGTATTTTAACCTAACTTTTTTGTTCAGAAATTATTTCTTCAAATATTTTGCTAATTTAAATTTCTTTGAAATATATGTATTTCTAAATATTTGTTTATCCAGTTTTTATATCTATTTATAGAAATATTTTCTTATATACCATTTTTTTAAGAAACTTATATCTATTTATATATATAGTTTTCCAAAATACTTATTTTTATTAATTTATATCTATTTCTAAACACTTTTTTTTAAATATATCTATTTTTAAAAAATTAATTCTAATTAAAAAATGTGTTTAAAACATCAAATAAACTTAACAAAATTTGATTAAAATGTCTAAATTCACTATAAAAAAAGTAATTTTTACCAGCCATTATTTTATGGCGATTAAATAAATTGTTAGAAATTTTTTTAATTTCTGTTAGTTTTATATACCCATCACAAATACTTTATATTATTTTATGTTATATAGTTTTAGGATATGAAAACGTCGAATGAGAAAAAATCGTGCTACAAAGCTATTCTCCAGGACATGGCAATTGGGATAAATGTTCTTGATTTAGGGTTCCATCTAATATGAACACAGATTGGTGTTTCAATGGCTTCACCAACATCGTTGCTTCAAGAGGCGAAGCATTGTCCGAAGAAACGTCTCTTCCTATGAATTCTTCCACCACTAATTTCGCTCATGCAACTCTTTCTATTGGTAAACTTACTCCACCTTTATGTTTTTATTTATCGAATGTTATTTCTGTTGAGTCAATTCGAGCAACGACTCACTCAAATTTTGGTGATTTTATTTGCTCGGTAAAGTTGAAAAACCCTAACTCAGATTCCCAAAGATTCCCTCTTTCTGACTCATACAAATTGGGATGTATAACTGGAGAATTTGATGGAGAGGAACGAAAATTACAGTTCAGAAGAGGAATGCATGGAGAAATACAGGCATGGAAAGTACCATGCCGTTCGAATCGGCAATGCTTTCAACATGGCTGTTACGTCTTGTAGTCCAAGCTCGGTTAGGACGCTCTCATTTTAGTGCCTCCATTTTTCAATTTCGTTCCTTTGGTTTCCATCTTATAATTGCCCACATTATACTTTTTTTTAATGTTTTTGGACTTCAATCACTCACTAGGTTGAATTGTTAGTTCCTCGTTTTTCGAAAACTCCAGTTGCTTCCTTGTTTCTTGTTATTGTTTTTGTGTTCCAGTTTCTTGTTTTAATAGATAATATATGTGGGAAATGACAAGAGATTTAATAGAACCTTAAATGTAAGGAGCGAGCTAAATGTAAATTATGTGACATTATTTGTTAGGAGTCCCACGTTGAGCGACTCTTATAGCAACAATAACTTTTTGCTAAACATTAAGCATTAAACTATAAATATTATACTATTTCTATCTGCAATTTATTGTCTTTGCTTTTGGTCTTTATTCTTGTCTTGATCTGTTCAAACTCTATTACTAATGTGTTTAGAAATGCAGGTTTGAAAAATGGTTCAAAAATATGTCTTACTTGGCACTTCAAGCCATAAGGGTAAGCTTTTCCATTAATCTTTTTGCTCTGTCCTTTTTCAGTTTATGACTAACATTGTTTGTCTTTTTTTTTCTTTCTCTGATTCATAGCTTTTAAGAAACTATGTGGTATGTCTCCTTTGAATGATCATCATCCCATCCCATGTAGACATCTTTTAGTGTTGATATATTTATAATTAGTTGGTGAATAAAATTTATAAGAACTAGGTCAAATCATAGTCAGCTAAGAATAAGATATTGAATAGGAGGTTATATGATGAAGATATGTGCCTATATGACAACACTCCTGAAGCCAGGGATGCTGCATTGTCGCATTGGCAGCAATAGCTAAGGAAAAACGTGTTTCAACTACATTTTTGTGTGCTTTAAAATATGATTTTGTTGTTGAGGTTCAAAAAAATATTCCCTTCAACTTCTGTGAAAAATACCCGAGCAAGTGCATCTTCTACAGAGGTAGGTTTACTTTTCTTTTATTTAGTTTTTAGCTCAAGAAATCTGACTTCAGTTTCATTTCATTCATGTGGTGCTCCAAGATTTAGTTGGGTTATGTCTAGTTTGGAAGTTTTCCCTCCCCAGTTTCCTTTTCATGGATCAATCCATCTCCCTCCCACAGGTTTGACAACCATTAGAAAAGTGTGATTCCAATTTTTACCTTAAATTGTCTTGTTACTAAATAAAGTTACTAATACATCAGAAAGTGTCGGTGATGGTTGTATGATGATTCTACAAGCAAGTGATCTACCGTATATCTCTATATCAAGATCTGCTTATATAGATGTCTAGAGATTATCAGAACTTAAGGTAAGTTGTCCTATGTCCCTTGTTTTCATTGTCTATGGTATAAATTCGTGATTTATGTAACCAATTCGCTTTTTTCTAATAACACTTATTATTATTCTAATAAAACCTAGCATTTGGTAACATATTTTACATTGCTTTTGATCAAATTGGCGAATAAGTTTTGTTTCTTACTTAATTTGAGTTGGATGATCTATATATTATATGTTTAAATGCTAATTAATCTTGAAAACTAGTTTCTCTTATGACTGTAGAATAGTGTTCCCACGTGTGTTAGATTTTGTTGCTTTTAATTTTATTTACCTGCAAAGTTTCCTATTTATGAAAACAGGAAGGACATGACCAAGGGACTCAGTATGAAGCACAGTTTCTGAACCAATCTCATCTTCAAGATCAGTACTGCAAAAAAATATTTGAAGAAAGACTCATTAGCTTGTGTTTATAGATATGGGTAAATATTTAATTTTACAATGTATTCTAAAATGATATGCTTAACCTTTTTCATATATATATATATATATATAATATATATATAAGGATTCTTTTTATTCTAATGGTGTTGATTTGGACATTGCAATAAAAATATTGTAATATTGTATTTATATTGCTTGTTATGGATTATCTTGTCTCATTTCGTTGCAAATTAATGTATGTATGACCCTATGATGTTCAATGCTATTGATAATGAATTTTTATTTTCATCGAACTATAATGTAGTTTCTTAAACTATGAATTTTTATACATGTATATTCTAGCGGTTTTTAGTTACAGATGACGATGTATATTTTAGCGGTTTATACATGTATACTCTAGTGGTTTTTAATTGCAAATAACAATGTATATTCTAGCAATTTTATATATATAGCGACATTTAACTACATATAACACTAGTTTCTTTTTTAGCAACATTACCAGTGTTACGATGAAAACCGCCAAAAGCAGAGCAGTTATTGACATCTGTACAAATGGAGATTAATTTAACCGCTGGAAAGTTTCTTTTAGACGGTTTATAATTGTCAGAAATAACAATTTTGACCGCCATAAAATTCATCTTTTTTCGTAGTGATTAATGATTAAAAAGACTAAATTTATGCAGCAGACTAAATTGGGCCAAAGTTTTAAAGATAGACTAATTCCAATTTGTAGTGAAAGTTAAGGGACCAAAAACATATGTAACCTTTTGAACTTCAATATACGTTGGATGGTAATAAAAAAAACACATGGCAATTACATTAAATTATTATATTATAGTAAATAAAATTTATTTATACAGTTATAGTGATAAAATTACACGTATGATAATCAGTTAGAAAATAAAAATAAGGTTAAAATACATTTTTGGTCCCAAGTTTTGTCAAGTTTTATCAAATAAGTCCTAATTTTGGTTTTATGTTCAAATAGGTCCCAATTTTCGTCAATTTTGTTCAATTGGGTCCTTTTTTTGCTAATACCGTTTAAATTATTAACGGCCATGAACAGTGACGACCACGTGTCACTTCGTGTTTTTTTTGAATTTTCTTTTTTAAAATTTTTTATTTTTTTTTTATTTTTTTAATTGTCCACATGTCAACCATAATCGTGCCACATGTCAAAGTCAATGTTCTATATCCAATTTGGTCCCTATATTTATTATTTTTGTTCAATTTAGTCCCAAATTTACCAATTTTTTTTATTATTTATTATTTTTGTTTAAAATTGACCAATTTTGTCCCTATTGAAGATGTGACCAAATTTAATTTTTATATCAAAGTTATAATGATGTGAATTTTAATATATTATATAAAAATATTTAATAAATAATGTGAATTTTAATATAAAAATTAAATTTGGTTTCAATTTAGAGAGGGACAAAATTGGTTCATCTTAACAAAAATTGAGACTAAATTGAACAAAAATAACAAATATAGGGATCAAATTGAATATAGGACATTAACTTTGACACGTGGCTCGCTGCTAGGTTGACACGTGGACATTTAAAAGAATTGAAAAAAAATAAAAAATTTAAAAAAAATCAAAAAAACCACAAAGTGACATGTGGCAGTCATTGTTCATGGCCGTTAATGATTTAAACGGTGTTAGCAAAAAAGGACCCAATTGAATAAAATTGACGAAAATTGGGACTTATTTGACAAAATTTTTACGAAATTTGGGACCAAAAAGATATTTTAACCTAAAAATAGTCAACGACGGATCTACGTTGTGACATAGGGGCCATGGTCGCCCCAAATTTTTTTATATTTATATTATTTATTATAATTTTTAACATACTTTTTAAAAATTTAATATTTTTAATATACCAATACATAAGAAAAAGTTTTTTTATTGTCAACATTTATTTTTCAATTTGACCTTCAGAATATTTTTTAAATAAAAATAATTGTTTTCTTAATATTATTTTTTAAGTGATCATATATTTAATTTAATAATCTTTTTATTTAATGTTTTTAAAATTCCATCACTATAAATGAAAATTAATTATAATAAAATTATAAAAATTATTTATATTTAATTTTATAATTATAATTATAACAATAAAAATAATTATCATTTTATCATTTTTTATTATCATACAAAAATAAACACAATGTTTTTACTGGTTTATATAAAAAATTTGAGATTTCTCTTTTGGTTTTTAATAAGTCTTAGGGAAAAGTAGGGAAAAGTCCATTTCCAAGAGGCGTTGTTGCGCAGGAAAGGTAAAGTGGTTGGTTATGAGAGAATGACATACAGTTGGATATTACTTAATGCTAATATGTTGTTGATTGCATGTTTTGGTTTTAGGAACAAGTTTCTGGTTGTTATCTTTGATGAGTTATGCATATGTTCGAATCAGGCAAGGTGAGTTTTATGTGTGGGTAATATAATGTTGCATGATATCACAATATGGTTGTTTTTCTATATGAGATTATTTGTGTTAAAGGTATGTAACAATTTCATGTTATTATATAATTATTTGGTGGTTGTTTTGTTTTGATAAATTTAAATAATAATATGGATTTTATATATATATATATATATATTAGTTGATTTGCGGGTTATAATTTTGTTTAAAAATATTGTGAAAGTAGATAAGGTATAAAGCTATGTGTGAAAGAATTTAGAAAAAAAAGAAAAGTTGTACGTTAGATTATATTTTTTTATGAATATTTCACTTACGTTAATTCAAGGATGATTTTGTTTTCTCGGTATAAATATTTTTTTAGAAATATGATGTTTTTATTTTATATTTATAGTGAATGTTTTATGTGTGCAAATTTATTTGGTGTGAGACTCTTAGTTTATCATCTAGGTGTGCGCAAATTTTAGGTAATGCATATTATTTTACTTTTCTAAGTAGATAACTTTTTAGGACGAAAATTTTTTAAGTTGAGGAGAAAAAGACCTGGAAAAAAAATTAGAATAAAGAGAAAAACATGAAAAAATATGAATGGCGTGATTAAAGTTGTGAATTTTATTTAAAATTAATTATTTTATTTAATTATGAAATATGGAATAATTATTTGAAAGATTTAAGCTATTGTTTTATTTATTTTAATTATTAATATTATATTTAATATGGAAGACATGTGTTTATATATTTATGGTACATAAAACATAAAGAGAGATTAATTGGCTTGGTGGTTAAAGGGCTTGTCTATTAGTCATGATTGTGTGGGTTTGACCCTAATTGGAAAGCAGAATATGTTTGCTTATATGATTTTCTTCTTTTCTTTTGTTATGGGGACCACGTAAATTCCATTAGTTTTTCTCTCTCCATTGGTCACGTGTAGCAGGACGTTTTTATTCTAAAACTAGTTTCATGGTGCTTGTTGTTATGCTAAAATCCAAAAAATCAAAGAAATATAAACGACCAAATCTTAGGTTATTATTTTAAGTATATCAATATAAAAGATTAGGAATGAAAGGGAATGAAATTTATATAGGTTTAAAAAGGTTGGGGTTTTAGGGGAGGAGAAACAGCAAGAAGAGGGAATAGAGAAACCGTGATTGAGAGTTGTGGTGGCCAAACGTGATAGTTTTAAAATGGTGAGTTTATCCAAGAAGGGGAGATTAAATTGACTTTATAAATTTTTTTTGAAAGCTTAAACTCTTTTTCAATTGAATCTAATGGACTGGAAAATTTGGATGTAAATGCAGCAGACCAATACACTTTCAGTCAATTAAAATATAAAACAACAGACTAAATTGTTCTTGATGCTATGAAACAGTCAATTAAAAATACAAATCAATCGGCTAAAATACTGGAGAATTATGCAGAATGCAGAATTCGTGAATTCAACTCAAACAGCAATCTTTTACATACAAGACATGTTCCAATCAGTATTTATAACAAGTATAAAGCCTCAGATTACACAAGAACACATTAAATCATACCAAAGATCAAATTGCTTAGTTTTCTTGAGTTTTTAAAGAGTTTCAAAGAGAATGAGATGAGGGAAAGAAGAATGCACAACTGTTTTTATACTGGTTCACTCAATCACAGAGCTACATCCAGTTTTCCAGGACTATATTCAAATGTTTACAAATCAAACACCAAGATTACACTTTTGAACACAAAGCACACAAGATTTTTGACTCACACAAAAATCTAGAACCTCAACCTACAAGAATCACACTTGCAGACCTGAAATCACATCAGGCAAACCATCCAGAGACACAAAAACATCCAAACCCGATGGTGGTTGTCCCTAGCACACCATACATGTGTTCTTCAAGCTACTCACAAGCCAAAATGCCTCTAAGATCAACCAAGATCTTCAAACACGAGTTGCAGCTATGTATTGCAGAGAGAGAACGCTTCCCAGAGATGAATGACACGATTTCGTTCAGAAAAACTCAGATTTGCACATCTGCTCGCGAAAACACAGCTTATATAGTCTGGTTTAAGTGAAAATAGTCGATTGAATTTTCTGTACAGTCAGCTGATTTCACTTGACTTTAGTGAAATCAGTCGATTGAAAAATAATTCAATTGACTGAATACATTCATACAAGAAACTATATACAGCAAGCCTTTTAACCTGTTAAAACCCATTTTAACAAATTAAAAGAGATACGCTAAGGCACACAAGACATCTAACCTATGTCATATAGCCTATCAACAATGTATAACACTAACACAATACATTTAACATGTTATATACAAATTTAACACACTAAAACTTAATCTTCAAGAGGATCTTCATCAATCTTCATCAAGCACTTAAGATCTTCATGCACATGGCTTTATCAATTCTTTGCTTCAAGCTTGCTTCTGCCAACAATCTCCCCCTGAATTGATGAAGCCAACACCCTCGAGTTGAATTGATGAGCTAAGATCCATAGAGAAACCTGAAAAAGCTTTTGCATACAAGATACCAATAGTCCAAATATACAACCAAGCAAAAGCACACAAGCATACGTACATATCACATATGCATATGCTCCCCCTATCATTAATAATATGATTTAACTTCATATTTTTTATTAAGTTTGCAGTATTATATGATTAGAATAGATTTATTTCAGGTTTTCCAATTTTGACACAATTTTACTCAATTTGCACTCATTTTTCTCTCCCTTTCAATTCATCAAATGAAAGTAAATGCATAAATCCTTTTGCAAAGATGAAAATTTTCATTAAAGCATTAACATAGGGGTGTACCAGAGCACCTGGCACGAATACAAACACACTAAAACAAAAATAGAAATGATAGATACATCATGAAGCTAAAAACTGATATGATTAGTCAACTGAAATGAGAAAATAGCCAACTAAAATACTGGAACAGACAGCAGACACACAAAATGCAGCACGAAAATGCAATGCATGACCTATGAGCCATCCCCTTCACTCATTCCTAGGGTTGTCTCTATTGTAGACATTGGAGAGGAGGTCATGAATGTTATGGAGTTGGTAATCCAAGTCTTGGAACCTTGTTGTGCAATATGCATGATGTGCATTTTGAGCCATGTTGAGGTCTTGAAGCTGGTTGAGAACCATTCTCTCATTGGGAGTATGTAGGTCCAGTATTCTCAAGAGGGTTGTACAACTCAATTGCCATTGGCTGAGGTTCATCTTCCTCTTGGTTTCCTCCACTAGTTCCCGCTTCATGATCATTTGCTCCAACTTCAATATTTACGCCTTGATCTCCTTCAACTAGCCAAGTGTTGCCTACCTTGGTGAATCCCATCTTGTGCATATTCAGTGTGGAAACATGATTGAGAAGGCCAGTTGACTCCTTAAGCTCCCCTTCCACATCCACACCAAAATGCTCAATGAACTTGGAGATGAGCACCACATATGGAAGCTTGAAATCCGTGAGCCTCTTTGCTTTCATCATATGGTCACAGATTGTGTATGTCCAGTCCACCATCACCCCATTTTGAATGCAGTACATCACCACTAAATCACCTTCATTCAAGGTAGCATGGTTGCTCCCCCTAGGCATGATGATTTTGGTCACCACCATGGCTAGCAACCTTTCCTCCACACTAAGCCTTCCCACATGGAAATTTCTAGCTTGCTCACCTTGGTTTTACACATTGATTGAAGTATTGCACCTTGTTGAACTCATCCACTGCACTAGTTTCACCTTTGCGGACTTGCACACCTCTTTGCCTTAGACCAGTCACATCCTTCCATGTTTGCCTAGTGATTTCCATTTCCACACCTTTGACACTTGATTTGAGAACAACATTGCTAAACTTGAGGTTGGCATAGAATACCTTTACCAAATCTGGATACATCTTACCCGAAAGCTCAAGGAAAGTTTTCAATTTTTGAGCTTTGAGATGTTATTCAAGGTTGCCAAAGTTTTCTGCTCTTAGCCATGACATACGAATCACCTTAGGAAGAATGATTTGCTTCCTATTGATCTCAATCAAGAAGGTTTGAATTTTGTCCTCATGACCTTCAAACCATATCTCAAGTCTTCCTTGATTCATAGCATTTGAAGAAGATGGAGTAGGTAGAGTGGAGCTTTCATCATCTGAGGGGGCAGCTCGTGCTCTTATAGGCATGGTGAAAAGTAGGTTTGGCTCTTACTAGAAAATGAGAATGCCAATGCATGATGCTTATGCAAGTATTTATAGAATCAACAGGTTGATTTTCAAAATCAGTCAATTAAATCGTGCAGATTTTCTGGTTTCAATGCAGTACAGGAAATAACAACAATTAAATGTGAGAGGAATCTGAATCAGAGATGCGGTGATGTGTTTCCCATGCGTTTTATGATCAATCCACTCACAAACAGTTCACATCTAATGCATGCACATTGAAAATCATGTAATTAAAGCACTTTATGGTCAATGCAATCTAAAAGTTGATTTTAGCTGATGTAATAGCTGTTACAACTGCTGCTACAGTCCAAAAATAGTCATGTGATGCATACTTTGACTAGGTCAATTAATTAAAATCAATTCAAGCAATTCCACATTAGCATAAGTGATTTTAACACATAAGAATACAGAGTTAGTCGACTAAAATTGTACCAGAAAACTGATTTTTGGTGCAGTGGCAGTTTTAAGTAAAATCTGTGTTAAATTTGCAGTTTTAACTGACTAAAATTTTCAGATTTCACAAAATTCACACCAGACCAATTTGAATCAAATATATGTGTTGTTTTGTGAGATTTAACATATTGAAACAGTTCCAGAAAACAAATTATGCAGATTTTGACATTTTAAATGAAATCTATGTGTTGAAATTGCAAATTTAGCTGACTGAAATACTGACAGTTTTCAAATTATGCAGATTTTTGTCATTTTAAGTGCAGCACATACATGATCTAATAAGATTAACAAGACAAACAGATATCAACATATATTCTTCATCTCAAGAACACCTAATTCAGTTCTAAGCTTATTAAATCTATCATGTGCAAGTGGTTTAGTGAATAAATCCGCCAATTGATTTTTAGTTTTCACAAACATGATTTCAATATCACCTTTTTGAATATGATCTCTTATGAATTGATGCCTGATTTCAATGTGTTTAGTTTTAGAATGCTGGATTGGATTCTTAGTTAGGTTGATTGCACTTGTATTATCACAATAAAGAGGTACCTTCTCTAGCTTTACACCATAATCCATAAGTTGAT
>Ga0214543_1007274_pt1 | contig 19127 bp, 20 predicted proteins | sample CNSS2metaG_FD_160094 | JGI IMG/M metagenome (GOLD analysis project Ga0214543, IMG submission 160094) | Root nodule microbial communities from cowpea collected in UCLA plant growth center, Los Angeles, California, USA - CNSS2 | ecosystem: Host-associated > Plants > Roots > Nodule | place: USA...
AACGCTGTGTGTCGGCCAATGACGAACGAACCGCTGATGCGCGACAGGTCCGTGGTCAGGCTCTCCGTAACGCCGTCGGCGAAATAGTCTTGTTCGGCGTCGCCGCTTATGTTTGCGAACGGCATCACAACAATGGAAAGACGAGGTGCCGGGGCGGGGGAGGTCTCCTTGTTGTCATGCGCCGCTGCAACTGAACGTCCCTGATCTTCCATGACCCTGCCGACGAACCGGAAGCCCTGGCGCGGCAGTGTCCTGATTACCTGCTGCCTTTCGCCGGTGTCGCAGACGGCGGTCCGGGCTGCATTGAGACGGGTCGTCAATGCGGCATCCGAGACAATGCGGCCCTTCCATACTGCGCTGATGACGTCGTCTTTGCTGACCACCCGTTCCCTGTTGCGGATCAGGTAGTGAAGCAGGTCGAACACTTGTGGTGCGAGAGCGATTAGCTCGGCGCCTCGACGCAGCTCGCGCCGGTCCGTGTCAAGTGTGTGTTCTTCAAAGTGATAGCGCATCTGCCACTTCCTCCATGCCCAGGGATGTTCGGGAGGCGCTGCAACGGCCGACTGCAAAACATTAAGCCGCCGGTAAGCAAAATGTAAGCCGCAGATAAAGCAGGTCTGTTCGGGCGCAGGCACGTTCCTTCCGGTGACCGCTTACCCGGAGGCAAATTTCATGAGCACGAACCACGTTACCGGCGGAACGGCACGTCTGAATCTTTCCATCCATCCGATCTGCGCCTTCTTCAAACAATACTGGCGTACTTTTCAGGAGGAGCGGCGGCGTCAAAAATTGCGGACCGCTTTGTATGCACTCAACGATCATTACCTCAAGGACATCGGGATTTCGCGCGGCATGATCGAGCATATTGGCTCGAACCCGACCGTCGACCCGCGATTTGTCGGGAGAGACTACCTGGAGAGTGGCTGAAGATGGGGCCCATTGGTTCGGTCGCAATGGTCCGCTTGTGGCCCATCTGCGAAGTTGCGATGGGTAGCACGGAGGTCCGCTTACGCGGCAGAGCGGACTAGATTTGCTCAACCTGAGTTCTTCGCAATTTGACCCAATGCAGAAGTCGCTGAACCAATCATTGCCCGCAATCGTCCATCGGCACTTCACGCGCTTGTGTCCCTAGCAAGTCGTTATCTTCATTGAATTACGCTCGTAATTTTATATTATGACCGTAATGGCATTGAGCTGGACCGCTCTTGGGCGGCGGCCGGGTGCCGCCAAACAGCTCCTGGCGAGGATTTCATGGACGACACGACCACTGCCTCATCACGACAAACCGCAGATGTCAGCTCGCTTGGGCTCGCAGCCGCTGCAGCAGCGGTTCGCAAGGGCGACATCACCTCCGAGGCCTACACCGCGGCCCTTTTGCAGCGCGCCCGAGCGCTTGCCGAACTGAACGCCTTCATCACCATCGACGAGGCGGAGGTGCTGGAGGCCGCGAGGGCCGCAGACAAGTTGCGTGCGGCCGGATCGGCGGCCCCGCTCCTTGGCATGCCGCTTGGGGTGAAGGACAGTTATTTGACGAAAGGGCTACCCACTAGTCTGGGAATCGAAAGTCTGGCTCATTTTGTGCCGCGCGAAGATGCCGACGCTGTCCGGGCCATTAGGGAGGCGGGCGCGTTGATCTTCGGCAAGAACAATCTTGTCGAGATGTCTTACGGCTTGACCGGTCACAACGCACGTTATGGTCAGGTGAAGAATCCGCACGCGCGGGATCACATGTCAGGGGGCTCCTCAAGCGGCTCCGCCGCATCCGTGGCTGCTGGACTCGTTCCCGCGTCCTTGGGCGGTGACACCGTGGGGTCCATCCGGGTGCCCGCATCGTTCTGTGGAGTCGTGGGCTTCAAGCCAACCACGGGGCGTTGGCCGCGCAACGGTGTTGCTCCGATCTCCCATACACTCGACACGACGGGCGTATTTGCCCGAAGCGTTGAGGACTGCATTCTGGTTGACGACGTCGTGACTGGCGAACAGGCTGCGGAGTCCCCAGAGGGCGACTACGGCTTGAAGGGAGCCCGGCTTGCCTTCGCCCCGCGACAGTTCCTGGATCTGGTTGACCCCGAAGTCGAGTCCCGATTCCGTGCGGTGGTGCGGCAACTGCAGGACGCCGGCGCCGAGGTCGTGGAAATGGACCTTGGCCACGACTTCAATTCCCTCGTCCAAACGGCGACATGGGGCATCTTCGCTCATGAGACGATGGGCGCGATTTCGGAGTTTCTTCGGCGCCACGCGCTTCCGACCACGTTTGAGGCCATTTACGAAAGCCTTAAGCCTCAGCTTCGGCAGGCGTGGGAGCACATCGTATTGCCAGGTGGTGCAGGTGCTACCTCCGCAGAGGCCTATCAGGTGGCGCTCAACGTGAGTCGGCAGGAAATTCAGCGTCGCCTCGACACGGCGTTCGTCGCTCATGGGGCGTTGGCCATTCTGCAACCGACCACGCCCTGCACGGCGCCTTCGATCGGGGAACAGGCGACCGTCCACATCGCGGGGCAGGACGTCAGCTACCTCGCTCTGGCGAACCACACCGTGTCGGCAAGCAGCGTGGGACTGCCCGGTATCAGCCTTCCTGTCGGCCTGTCTCGCGCCGGGCTGCCGATTGGGCTCGAACTGGATGGCCCCCTAAGAAGTGATCAGCGGCTTCTAAACCTTGCCCGCGGTATCGAAGGCATCTTGGGTGCCAAGTCCGGTTCAACCTAGTGTCGTGGTTGCTTCGCGGGGCGAAGGGGTCCTGCAGACAGCGACAAAAGATTAGAGGATCACCAGATGTCCAATGCACTGCACTCAACGCGTGCCATTCCGGTCGAGCACGTTACCATCCGCTCAACAAAGCCCTTCGAGGACGTTCGAGCCAAGCTCGCGACCTTGGCGCCACGCATCGATGACGGGATATTCACTCTCTTGCGATACGGTGAAAGTGAGCGCGCGCTTCGAGAGTTGGAGGCATGTCCGCCGCTCACTATTTTCGGGCAGCGTGACCACGGCGCGCTCCTAGCTGTTGCTGGGCTGACACGCCGTTCCATCCAGTTTGATATCGGAAATCCGCTCACCGCATCCAAGATGACCCGCCATCGATTGTCGGCGGGGCTCTATGCACCCATTCGCGTCCTTCTGCGCGAGGATGAAGATGGCGGTGTCGCGTTTGAATATGATCGGCCGGCATCCCTGTTCAGTCAGTTTGGCAGCGAACATGTGAATGCAGTTGCCCAGCAACTTGATCGCGACCTCCAGGCCCTATTGGAAGCGGCCGCAGCTTAACGGATATTGATGGAGTGGAGAGAAGATGCGTTTCGAGAAAGGACACAAGGCAGCGACGCGACGACATATCATCGATGTAGCCTCGAAGTGCATACGCCAAGACGGTATCTCCGCCGCCGGGATCGCCGGGATCATGGGCGAGGCCGGTCTGACCAAAGGCGCATTCTCTCCGCACTTCGAGTCTAAAGACGCACTCGTTCGCGAGGCGCTGGCGAGCGCGCTCAGCGACCAACAACATCGCCTCGATGAGGATCGGCGGACGGGCCTAGCCCTTGAGGGGGCGATCCGGAGATACCTCAACCGCGCTCACCTCGAAGATCCGGCGAACGGGTGCCCTTCGGCGGCGTTGCTCCCGGAAGTCGCCCGCCAGCCCCTGTCCACTCGGCAGGACTACGAGAAAGCGCTGCGAAGCTACGTTTCGTCGCTGGCTGCACTACTCCCGGGTGCCGACTCTGCAGCGAGCCGCCGTCGCGCGACCGCCATCTTCGGTCTCATGGTGGGCACCCTCCAGTTCGCGCGGGCCGTCCCCGACACCATCCAGGCAGAGCAGATCCTGGAAGGCGGCGTTGAGGCCGCGCTGCAGTTGGCGAGAGTTTGATCTTGCTAAGTTAGGAACGATGCAGCGGTGCGGGAAGATTTGTCACACCGCCGGAACGAGCCAACACTCCGGACGCCCACTAGCTGACCGCCGGCAATGTCTCCTTCTGGCCCTTCGCGGTCCGGAGCCCTCGGCGCCTTGAAGTCTGCTTTCAGAGGTGAAACAGACTCGTGCTGGAATTATGAGTACGCGGCCTAGTTTCGTCTCTGCCGCAGCGAATGTTCGAGAAAGAAACGCAGCATCTCCCTCGTCGCATCCGGTCCGTCCGGATCGGTGTAGGAGCCGGCGGGGCTGCCTCCCGACCATGCGTGTCCGGCTCCGTGGATTTCCCAGTGTTCGAGGATTCCGCGCCCGCCGGCGTCGGTGTGGACCGTGCGGGTGTAGGCATGTCCTCCAGGTACCCGCCCGCGATGCACCTTGGCCTTCGTGCGGGATCCGCCGATCGACTGTCGGACGATTCTATCGCCATTTTTGGAATGTACGGTGGTGTCGCGATCGCCGTGAAAGACGATTGTCGGCACGGGCGGGCCGTCGCTCGGCGCTGCCTCAAGTCCGCCGCCTTGCTTCATGGCCATCAGCGCGGAGGGTAGGTCGCTGGCTGCTCCGCAGGCCAGTCCGGAATGAATGCCGATCGCCGCGTACAGATCGCCGTACGCCGATCCCATGACGGCCGCTGCTGCGGCCCCGGCGGACAGTCCGGCCACGTAGACGCGTTCCGGATCGACCGAATAGTCGCGCATGATCTGGCTGGTAATGCCTGCGATGAGCGAGGGCTCGCCTTGGCCGCGCTGCTGGTCGGCCGGCCGAAACCAATTCCAGCATTTCGCCTGGTTCGCTTCGGCCCGCTGCGCGGGATAGGCCACGAAGCAGGTCTGTTCTTCGGCGATGAAGTTCATCCGCGTGCCGGCGGCGAAATCCTCCGGCGACTGCGTGCAGCCATGGAGCATGACCACCAGCGGAATGGCCTGCCCACGATAGCCGCGCGGGATGAAGAGCCTGTAGGCGCGGCTTCCCGCGGCATTTGCGTAGACGCCTTCGATAAACCTGGCGCCCTCCGGCACGATATCCGTCGTGGGCGGCGGGGCGCGCCCCAGCGACCCTCCCAGTCCCAGCCCGTGGAGGTTTTTGGCGATATTCACTGCCGGTGGGGCCGCCCGACGCGGACGCCTCGTCTCGGCGCCGTTCGCCTTGGCCTCGATGGTCGGCGGCTCTCCTCCTGCAGCAAGGGCGGGGTGGCCGACCGTCGGTGCGGTAGCGCCCCGCTCTTTCTCACCCCGAAGCATGCGCTGAAGCAGCGCGGTGGCCTCGACGAGTTGGCCCGAGCGTGTGAGGCGTGTGGCTTCGCGAATGATGTCCTGGTTCAACATGACCTTACCTCGTCCTGTCGGCGAGAGCGGACTTGACCGCCGGACTGGCATGCAGGGCCCCCAGCACAGAGACCGATGCAATCGTCGCGCGGGCAAGCTCGGGCGTGACGTCCTGCGCGATGCTGGCGAGACCCAGAACATTGATGTGCAGCATCTCGCCCGCCTGCCGCGCCGCCTCGAGATCCTGGCGGCTGTAGTTTCGCAAGCCCAGGTCCAGGCTCTTTCGCGCCGTGGACTGCTTGACCACGTCGGCATGGCGTTCGAGCTGATTGCGGATCGCGGTCCGGATGAAATCCGTGCGGTTCGAGTAGAAGCCTTCCTGCACCATCAAATCGACCTGACCGAGATCGACAAAACCCAGATTGATCGTGATTTTTTCCGTGTCGGAAGGCTTTGGTCGGATTTCGTGAACGTTGCTCGGCATCACATCACCTTCCCGGCGGCATCCATTTGGATGGTATATGGATGGTCCACCTCCGGCGTCAAGGGGGAGCGTGCGCGTCGCGGCATAAGGCGCGATATCCGGAATCCAGACGGCTCTGGCGTGAGCGAACTCACGCGTCTCCGGGCGGGCGCCTCCGGTGAGGACGGTGGGACAGGCGAAGCCGTCTAATCGGAAATCCGTCGGGCACTCCGGGCAGGTGTCGCCGATGGCTTGCAGGATATCCCGGACCTCGGCTACGGCCTCGGCGGGGAGATGCCCAGCGGCGGATCCCGACGTGCGATGTCGAGGGCGCGCTCGCGCGCGTGTGGGTCAGCGCGGTCCTGCATCCAGCCGTGCTCCTCGCATTCGCGGACGTCGCGGGCTTCCTGCAGCGGGGAGATCGCCAGCCGCGCAGCGTTCGGATCGCCGGCCGTCTCTCCTTCGTCGTCAGCATCGAGATCACTCCTGCCGGAACGACTCCTTCCGCCCTGCTACTCGTCCCGAGCGGTTGGCACAGGGCAGGGATAGCAAATGTAGAGGGCAGACCTCGTTCACCGGTTCCGGGACAGGTCTGTGGACAGCTATTGATCGGATTTCATGAGCTGCCGCGGTAGCACGAGCACTACATTGATCTGCCGATCGAGGATCTTCGAGGCAATGATCGAAATGTGCAGGGCGAACTCGTCCTCCATCTCTGCCGCTGAATCTTCGTCTTGAGCATAGACGTACAGGATGTCACCATCCACCTCGTCGAACCTGACAGCTCGGAAGACTTGATCAAACCGATCCGCACCTACGATCAACGCCATTCGCGCGGCTATCGCCTGGTCCTGTACGTCAGTCACGATCATCGCGGGTGGGCCTAATCACCGCTCGGTGCGCGAGTTGGAGCAATACCGACAACACTAATTCACCTTCGACAATATGCCTGGTAATCCGACACTGCGCTTTCGAAGTCATCTTGCGCGGAGCGCAACCGGCGAAACTCAGAAGAGCAATCGTCTGCCCCGTTACTCGAGCTCAGGCATCGAGTGTATCGCCTTAGATAACTTTCGATGTCACTCAATGCTGAATTGTACGAGGAAATCGCGCTGCTGCAGTCAGCGTTGGCGAGCTTAACAGACGCGCAAATCACGAGCCCTGCTGCAACGATGATCGAGAGAGCTCGGTGCCGCCGATCGGGACGCGCCTTTCGCCGGAACACGTTCATGGCTAGACTCCGGGAGGGCCTTGAGCGACGTCAATGACATGGCGGTCGGGCCCCACGGTGATAACGATGGTATAGGTCTTAGGACCGCCGCCTTGGTCAGTCGGTGGGGCAAGGTGGAGTTGCCCTCCGTACCACTCGCCTGGCATCAAGGTGTTGTCCTTGATCACGGCTTGCTCCAGCGCCGCCATGTTGCGCTGTCCTGTCTCGACAGTTGCGGCGATCATCGCCTCGTTTTGGACAGCCGCGTTATTCTGCGCGATCGCAGCCGCAGTGGGGCTGTAGAACGTTCCGGTGCGTCCGCTGGGGGTGGTGTAGCTGCCATGCCCAGCGTTCGCGGCGCTGTAAGCGTTGGCCCCCGCAGCCAGACCGGTGAGGAGTGCGGCGGCGACTTGCCGGTTTCGCTCCTCCTGCACCAGCATCTCGTAGGTCACCACTTTCATTTCGAAGTCGGAGCCGGCGGCGTGCTGCACGGCCTCGACCTGTCCAACCCGGAAGTCGATCGGCTGCTTGCCTAGATTGTTGATGCCGACCACGAAGACCGGCCGGCCGTTCGTTTGCATTTGCCTAGCAGCGGGTCGCACCAGAACGAGCGAACTCTTTTGCCGAGAGACCAGGGCGGGTTGCCCGTCCCGCATGAGCGCTTGCTGCTGCGGATTGGACGCTCGGAAAGAAACCGTCTCGCCGGACGACATACAGCCGCCCAGCACAGCGCAAAGCGCCATCATGAAAATGCGCATGTTGAAATCCCCCCGTCGAAAGGACGCATGGAAGCGCAACCGGTGGGCGAGTGCAAGAGAAGTTGGGGAATTGGGGCGTATACCGCTATGAGAATTTAGCCGTAATAGGCGGCCGGAAAGCGCTTTGTGGGCGCCGCAGCAAGCATAGAGGCTGCTGGTAGGCGGGGCCAGGGGCACAGGTTGCCCGGGATCGCCGCGTGAGGACGGTCTGATGAGATGTGCGCCCACGGCCAGCCGAGTACCGAAGCTGTGTGGGGGCGTCTCCATTAGGGAGGCAACCACAGCCGGACGGTAGCTGAGGCCCCTTGTTACTTGCGTTCGGATGCATGTGGTGTCGTGAAGCGCGGTCCGAAGTTCACATCCTCTCGCTCCGACCAATACTTAGCCGGATTTTAGGGCGTCCGGGTTTCACAAAGGGCAACGTGCGGGGTAACGCGGTAGGGCGCGGGCTTCCAGCTGTTCGGTGTTGCTTTCAATCGAAGATTGCGGAACATTCCACAGCTGACGGGCGAGGGAATCAACGTGGTGGGGCTGAAGAGCTGGCGATGCACTCGGCGGGCGTCGCATGACCGCTGAAATCGCCATCATGAACAAGCAGGCGCTTGTGCTCGCGGCTGACAGCGCTGTGACAGTGGGTCGCCGTAAGGTCTGGAAGACCGCAAACAAGCTCTTCTCCCTCGGTCCCCACAACGACATCGCTGTCATGGCCTATGGGGCCGGCGATCTAATCGGCTTCCCGTGGGAGACCATCATAAAATCCTTCCGGCTTACGGTTGGCCAAAGGCGATACAAAACTGTCCAAGAATGCGCCGCGGATCTGATCGAGTATCTAAGAGGAGAAAGATTCTCCGCGAAAATTGAGGAGGAAGTCAGTATCGGTGTCGGCTTCATCAAGCATCTTGAGGCAATCACCGGTCGCATCCCTGAATGCAAAACTCGAAAGGAATTTCGCGAAAGGCTTACGGCAAGGATAAGGGAGGCTCAGGAGCGAATAAAAAACTTGGATGAATTCGAAATTGAGATCAGCCTGAGAGAGTTTCGCGCAGAATATCATGACGTCATTGCGAGCTTAGTCAAAGAAGAAATCAAAGAACATGTCCCGAAGAAGATTCTAAACGAGCTTGTTGAACTCTTCTACATGGGATTTAGGCGGGCTTTTAGGTCTGAATACTACACTGGCGTTGTCGTCGCCGGCTTTGGGTCGGAGGAATTCTTTCCGTCGCTGGTTTCATACGTTGTTGACGGAAAGCATAACGGTCGACTGCGAGCTTGGCCGGACACGGCGAATAGCCATGATTGCAACGACAAGGACGAATCGGCCGGAGTGATAATTCCTTTCGGACAAGACGATATCGCAATACTTTTTCTCGAAGGTGTGATGTCACAGCACACACGATGGATTCGTCGGACGCTAAAACGTTTGCTGGACGAAAAATCAGACTCCTTAGTACAGGCCTATGTGGCCAATTCCGATGAGCAGACTGTCGAACGTACTTTGCAGCGTAAGGAAAATTCAAAAATTGTGAGGGACCTTGATAAGGAATTTGAAACTTACCGTGACAAGAGCTTGGTTCAGCCGGTGATGCGAGTAGTTGCGACTCTTCCCAAGGAAGAGATGGCCGATATGGCGGAGGCCCTCGTCGAATTGACGTCGCTTCGACGGCGGGTCGATTCTCCGCTAGAATCGGTCGGCGGACCGACAGATGTTGCCGTTATTTCTAAGGGTGACGGGCTTATATGGGCAAAACGGAAACATTACTTCGATTCTGCGTTGAACCCGGACTTTGCAGTACGTAAGGCGCTCCAACTTCAGAAGGCATATTCGGATGAAAGACCGAAGTGAACATCGAATAGTTCGTGCCCAGCGCAGTTTGGTTGACTACGTGCGCGGGAATCAGCATGTCGGTAGTCCTGAAGAGGAGGCAGACAGGGCTTCTGATCGGATCATAGACCAGCTTCGAAAAGAGCGTGAAGGCGCACGGGAAGAGATTCGGCGCAAACGGCGTACTGCTGCCTAAACCCGCAGCTCCCAACGGCTCGTCTCCGGCCCCTGCGTGGCCATCCATAGCGTGATGACGACCGAGAGCACCAAGTCGTCGCGAGGGCCGACGCGCGCCGCAGGGGGGCATTCCGCCACCGAAATCTTCCGGTTGCATCCTTCAATTCTTGCTTGGGCGCCGCGGCATCGTTCGCGGCCGCAGCGATGCGCCGTGCGCCGCTGTGCGAGTGCGCTTCGAGGGTCGAGATCCGCAAGCCCTTGGGCCGTCCCATGCGGGCGGACATTCATTCGCCATCGGCGGGGTGAGCCGCGGGTGCGGTAGGGCGCAAGCGGTTCGTCACACTTGATTTCCGGCGCCAGTTGCCTGAACTTGTCGCGGGGAGAGCGTCATGAGCAGGGGCTTTGTCGTCCTTTTGGCGGCTGTCGCACTGTCGGCGTATGGCTTAGGCCGCTCTACCACGCCGCCGCCTGCTGCGCCCGCGGCATTCGTCCAGTTACCATCCCCGACGCCCGTCTCAGCAAAGGCCGCAGGCTTTCTGGAGGCTGGACAAGCGCCCGCACCGCGAGGGGCCGTCCCGCTCGATCGGTTGCCGCTGTCCGCGCAGACCGCTCTAAAACCCCAAAAGGCGGCGCCGGCCGCGCCCCCTGAGATGGCCAAGCCCGCTCAGACAGTAGAGGTCCTGACTGCCGCAGCGATCGTGGCGTTGCTGATCGAAGAGAGCAAGAGGGCCTACCACGCTCAAGGGCGCCCGTGTGCGTGCCCCGACGATCGGATGCGCAATGGTCGCGCCTGCGGCGGCCGGAGCGCCTACAGCAGGCCTAGAGGGGCGGCGCCGCTGTGTTATCCGACCGATGTCTCGGAGGCTATGATCAAGGCCTATCGAGAGCGGCGGTTGGCGGCTCGATGATCAATGTTCGGCCTCTCGCAGGTGCCATCGGACACGCCGGTTGATTGGGCTCGATGGGCAAACATCGGATTGGCCCGCCTGCGACCTCGATAAGTGGACCGTATCGATACCGAGGAGCCGACCCAGCTGCGCTTCTGTTGGACCGCGATTTATATCCAGGCGAACATCCGCTGTGGGCTCTCGTTGCTCGAGAGCGGGGTATCTGAAGTCGAAGCGGGAAGCTATGTTGCCTCTTAGTCTTGTCGGGAATGGGTCGACTAGGCGGAAGACGCCCGAGTGCTCGGATGACGTAAAAGCGCACTCGTAGAAATCCGGGGGTAACGATGCGGGGCTCTAATTTTATTGCTAAATTGGTGTGCTTGGTGGCTGTATCTGTGCTGCTGCCTGAGTTTGCCCTCGCACAGAACCAGCCCACAACGGGTATCATCTATAATACGTCGGAATGGTCCAGCCTCCAATATGAGTGTCATCTTCGATCCGATGCAAACTTAGACTGTGATATGACGCAGGCGTCCGTGCGCCGCCAAAGTGGAGGCAAAAAACTTCAAGAGGAAATCTCCAAGGCTCTTGCGCAACTCAAAACTGAGAAACCAATTAAGCCTGAAGAGTGCGCGCAATGGGAGCAGGCGGTCGAGAAGATAAGGAATCCGAAGCCTAGTGATGAGGCCTACGCACAACTCAACACGATGGAGCCTCCGGCCAAGCAAGATCTGCTTAGATCGATGAGCACGCTGGTAGAGTTCTGCAGGAATCCAAACGAGCAAACGATGACGAGGTTGACGACGCTGAACTTCGAAAGGGAAGCGCGCACCTGCATTGTCGGCACAAATAGTTTTTCGTTGAAGTTCAAACGAGTCCCCGGATCCCAAACTTGGGCTTCTAACACAGGTCCCGACGGTCTTTGTGGGGTCGTAACCGTCGCGCGCTTAGAACCTGACCCAAAGTACCCTAATTTCTACAACTACATACAGAAGAAGGTTGTCACGATTCCGTCTGCTAGCTTTGGTAACGCTAAGTGCTCCGACCTGATTGAGCAGGGCGAATACAAGTTCGTCTGGCAGTCGCGAGATATTTATGCCCGGTGCGATTACGTCAAATTCGGATTCTGATGCGGCTTTGGTGCGGCAGGGATAGCGTCGGCTTCGACGGCCGCTTCTTTGGATCCTTGCGGTTGAAGTGCCCGCGGGTTGGCATCGGGATCCCATATCGGGTGCAGAGGCCGCGCAGCGCTGTCTCGGTTATGCCGAGCTCGGCGCCGGCGCACATCATGGGTTTGCTCCACACGAGGTCTCGGAGCTTGGCCCGGCTGATCTTCACATGTGTGCCGCGAATTCGAACGTCGATATCTCGGCTCATCGGCGGTCTTTCGATTCCGTGCTTTCTCTCGAAGGCTTTGGTTGCTTTGTCTTCCGTCCTGGATCTGTAGCGCGCGAGGACCTCCGGGCGGGGGTAAGGGCCAGGTGAGCAGGCTTTCTTGAGCCTGTAGTACCGCCGGGCCCAGGATTGCTGTTCCTCATCGTCGAAGGGGTAGAATGGCAGGTCGACGGAGCGGGCCCAGGCGGCGCCGACTGGCATGTAGGCCGGCTGTTGGAGGTCGAAGTCCCACCACAGGGCATCAGAGAGCCTAGTGCGTTGCTCCCGAGCGGTCAGGCGGTCGATCGTCTCAGCGCAGTACAGCGGCTCGCCTGTCGGCCCGCCCGCGACTGGCGCGATAACGCCGACGTTGAGGAGCTCCTCGAGCTCGTGTCCTCTTAGCTGGAGCCGCTCGAGGACTTCGCGCTCGTCGTAGAGCGGAGGGGCGGTGCTCATCGCGTCCCGGCTCGGACGGCCACCCGGGTCCACCTGATCGAGCGTTGCGCGAAGCTGGTGTTGAAGTAGCCTTTTGGCGGGGTCGGCACTTCGAAAAGTTTGCAGATCCGCATAAGCACATGCTTTTTGATCCCGAGGCGTTTCGCCACCTCTGCCAATGGTGCGTTCCAAACACGCAGGCCGAGCTCAACTCGAGAGATGCCGGTGTACTTGATGACCTGTTCGTTCTGGAGAGCAGCTAAACGCTCGATCATTTGTTCGCCATACGCCGCGGCGAGCATCGCCTTTTTGATCTCAGGTGGGACATCGTGCGGCGCTTCGGGTAATGCCACCGGCGGATCCTGAGGCTGTTGGTCGGCGGCGGCGGAAGGATGCGACGCGAGTTGATGGTCGTCCGCGAACAGCGTTGCGACGTCCAGGCCTTCCGTATCGTGGCGCATGTTCTGCTCTCCATGAGCCCCAGCATGCGTTTGGGATCACTGAAGTCGAGCCCAGTCAATTGTGAGAGTTTGTCGACTATGTCGATATTGCGTGAACTGCATGCAACTTGAAGGCTTCGGAGCGAGCGTGTCCGCCTTTGTCGGGTCGGGAGCTATCGCAAAACTCGGCAGGCGACGGTGCGGCACTCCGAATCAAATGGCTTTGTGGGCCTGCGCTTATCGATTTTGCTCGCTTTAGCGTTTTGGAGGGAGCAACTTCGTCGACCTGGCCTGGTTGCTAGATCCGATCATGGACCGTCCGGGGTACATCTCCCGAGGCAGCTTCAATCGGATGACTTTTGGGGCGAGGCGCCTCCGCCGGCGGCGTCAGCGAGCGTGCGTGTCAGCGCCTGCCGTCCAATTCATGGCGGCGGGCGAATTTGCGCGCCTGCGGCAGCCGCAGCATGGACCATCTTCTCGCGTCCAAAGAGATTGAAAGGTTTACCTTCGCTCTCCTCGATCATGGATTGCGCCTGCAGTCTCATGAACTCGTCTGCGTACTCACGGCCCTGCAGTTGCGCGATCATGTTGTATTGACGGTTCAGCTTTGCGATGAGGCGATCCCCGGACCAACGAACAACAGCCTGCTGGATCCGCAGAATCCAGTAGGCAATGACCACAGCGGCGCTGCCGACGAACAACGAGAACGTGCCCGGAGTGATCCACGGCGCCGGATAGCCAGGCGCACCAAACGCCATTGCCATCCAATAGGCCGCCTGCGGCCACCAGAGGAGCGCGAATGCTCCCGCGATCCCAAACAGCGCGATCGCGCTGGCAAATCCCATCGTCAAGACCGTGTAGAACTGGCCGCGGGGCATCGAAAACCTCCGTTCTGGGGCTCAACGCCAGATTGCCGTAGCTGGAAGGCCTCTGCAAGCCCGCCAGAAGGCCGCTCAGTCGAGATAGGAGGGCCGCTGGACGCGTTGCATAGCGACAAGGGCCCGCTGGATCGCACGCTCTCGACGAGCCGCCAGGCTGGCCGCTGCCGTCGGCTTCTTCAACCGGATCTTGCGTCGCTTCTTACGGACCTTCTTGACATTCTTTGCCTTCGTGACTGGGAGTGGCACACCCGGGGCATGGTGGAGCTCGCAGCGCTTGTTCAGCTGCCCTTTGCGAATGCGGGTTTTTGTCGTGAGAGCCATGAACGTGCGCTTGCAGCCAGGCTCCGCGCAGACGGATTGATAGCGGATCATCTCGACGTAGCGGCCGTCCTGGCACCAGTGATCCTTCGGGCCGACGATCTGGTACGGCCGACCTCGAGACTTGAACGTGCGGTCAGGGGCGAAGCGGTTCACGAGGGCCTCCCGATATTGCGAGCGCGAGCCGGCGACTTTGATGGACGCAAGAGCCGACGCGGGCACCTCCACTGTGGTGGAGCGGCCAGCGGTGGGGGTGTCAGCGGTGTCAGCGGATTCCGCCTAAACGGGCTCGGAGGAAAATAGAGGGAGGAGGGGGTAAAAAGCCTTGGTGTATCCGCGCGCGCAAGTGACACCGCTGACACCCCAACCGCTGGCGAGGGCTTTGAAGCGTGTTTGCCGTCAGCGCTGTCAGCGCTTGTCAGCGTGGCGAAGCCTACGGCGCCGGCAGCACGTGACCTAAGCCTGTGAGGTGAAAGCGCTGACAGCGTTGACACCCGCTGACAGCGCTGACAGGACCGAAAGATCATGCCGTGCCTCCCTCTGCGGCCCGCCGGCTGGCGGCCGCGAGCGCAATTTCACCGCGGACGGCGTCGCGGCGTTCAGTTTCTGCCCGCCGGATGTCCTCGAAGCGCCCGTCGTGAACGGCGGGGTTGATCCGCCAGTTGGCGGGGTCCGAGCCTACCAGGCGGACCCAACCTTCGACCTCAAGCTGGCCCATCACGGCGATCAATTGCTTGGGGTTTTTGCCGAGGCTACGCGGCCGAGCCCTTTTGACCTCCCTGGCCGTAAGCCGCTCGATATTTCGGGTGAGAATGTAGCCCGCGACCCATCGCGCCTCGTGGTCGTGACCGGCGCTCTCGAGCACTGTGGTGTGAATGAACAGCGCGTGCGCGTAGAGAAATTCCTCGACGTAGCGCCGTGCCCTCCTGGCCGTTGCGGCTGAGATCAGATCGTCCGGGGGTAGTTCGATCGCTTCAGCGACGATGGCCCATTCGATCAGATGGAAGGCGAGGGCGTACCGGCCAAATTCCGCGTCGGCCTTTGCCAGCCACGTTTTCAGTCCGGAGGGGATGTCGGGACGGGCCATCTCTCGAGCCTTAAACGCCTTGATGGCCCAAAGCTCGTCTGCCGCATCGAGGGCGAAGCGGTAGGTTGCCTCTCCGAGACCGGCGAGTGCCAAGGCAACACGTGGGATTGTGGCCTCGATGGCCGGATCCTCGGCGTTGTCCTCTCCGAGCCCAAGCTGGCGGATCGCTATAAGCGCGAACCTTTGGAGGAGCCCGTCGGTCTCGAGATCGGGTGCTAGTCGCGCGATGAGATCATCTTGAATGCCTCCGATGATTGACACTGCCAAATTCGGAGCTTCGACTGATCCGCGGCCCTGGCGATCGACGCGGTAGGCGGCACCTTCCTTGGCCTCCAGCCAAAGTGCTCTGTCCTTGGAGCCCTTCGCCCGGTACGCGTCCATGCCTCCGAGCCACCCGGAGAGCTCATCGGAATATTGGATCAAGGGCGCAATCTCCGGCGTTTCTGCCAGGCGTGTTACGATTGCCTCGGTGGTACTGTCGTTTGAGATTTTTGAGCGCGACTTGGGCGCTGTCGGCTTCACTATGAGGTCTGCCGGATGCCCATCCGGCTCACCCGGCTCTTGGGCTTTTTTCTTCTTTGAGGTCCGAGCCGAAAACGCGAGCTCCGCCCGATCGTAGTCGGCCATTTCCTTGGCGAATGCCGCCGACCAGGCTTTGTTGACGGGGTTCGCAAAAGCAAGAGCCGCCTTCACGGCAGCGGACTTGGCCGACCCCGGATCCCCTACGAGCGCGGTCCAAAGAACACAGAGCACGGACCAAGAGCTTCGGTTCTGAAACATCTGCAGTCGGTTGCTGGCCGGGATCAAAGAGCCGACGACGGCCACCGCCGCAGCCGTGACCGCGTCCGAATTTACGCCCAGCGATCGCGCCCGATCCTTCCCGAAAGCAACCAGGAAAGGCGGGACAATCCCGTCGAGCATGTCTGCTGGCGGCTTCTCCTGCTTCCAAAGGTCGGCCGGTTCGTCCCAATTCCCGGCTGGCGGTTGCCGCGCGGCGACGTCGACGGCTTCAAACTCTGCTTCGGGGCACAAGATGCCGGCGGGATCCTGCGCATACGTGTAGGCGTTGCGAACCCGGATCTCGATGTGGTCGTAAGTTTTTCCGTTGGCGCCCGGCCAATGTTCAACGATCAGCTCCAGGCACTTCTCCTGGCTGATGCCAAGACCGCGGACGTGGCACGCCACGATGTAGGTCCCGTGCGAGGGCGCGCCCCCGGCGAGATAAGCGATCGCGCGTTCGATGTTGAATGGGACATCCAATTCGACCAAAGGGATGTCCCGGTCGATTGCTGAATGCTCGCGAGGGCGGCCGCAAGCGGTCGCCCATGCCTCGGGAAGGGCGGCAAACTCTTCGCCCCCGATGAGGCCATACTCATTGCCATCGACCGTGCTACCGCCGCCGACAACATAGCCGCCAACACCTCGAACATCGATTCCCGCACCGAGCTTCGAATTGCTGTTACCCAATGGCCAAGGCGCCACAAAGTAGCGATGCTCGCCGCCCGAGGCGGTCCGGAACGTCATTGTTGGGGGAAGTTTGCCTAGATCTTGCTCGAGTTCGGCAAGTGACTGCTTCCCCGGTTTCCCTTCCTTGACGTCGATGTCGATAACGACAAGGAAGCCGCTCAAGAAGGGGAGGCCGGTGCGCAGGCCAACGTTGCACACGCGATAGCCGCCGGCCCACAGCCTCTTTACACGCGCGGTATCGTGGGTTGCGAGATCCTTCCAACTGTCCTCGAAGACCGGTGTCTTCCGATTGGGCGCTAGCGGGAATACGTCAAAACCCAGCTCGGCAAGACCGAGCGCGATGTCGAGTTTCGGCTTTAGGCTGGCAAGGGTAGTTCTTTGTTTCGTAACGCTATTCGTGATATCCATCTCTTACTGTTTCAATTTCTGGCCCCGTTCGACCTGCAAGTCGGCGGGGCCATTCTTTTGGCGCCCGACGGGGACGTTTCTTTCTGGCCCTCATTGTCTGGTGTTTAGGAATGCTTGGCCGGTGGAGCGCGCCAACGCGCGCGAAGGGTTAGGCGGCCGTTTCGGAGGTCGACTTGCGCCGACGGCTCCACATCCAAGCATCAAGGTCAGTCACGTCGTAGACCACCTTAGAAGGGATTGGCGTGATGTAGGTCGGGCCCCCGCCACGAACGCGCAGGCGTTCTAGCGTCGCAGTCGAGAGGCGCACGTGCTTGGCTGCCTCTTTTGTATTCAAAAATTGCTGCATCCTTTCTCTCCATTTGGAGGCGCCGGCGCTCAGCGAAGAAGCGACCGGGGCCGACTGACTGGATCAGATGCTAGCCACGGCCATCAGAAGCCGTCTCCCCTTGCATTTGTGGGTTTGTCGATTTTAGCGATTCACAAACCCACAATTCTGCGTTCTCCCTCACTGATCGGCACGACGTTCTCGCCTGCGAGGATCGGTTTCTGCGCTGGCAAAGCTCCAATTCCAATGATCTTTCTGAGCTCGGTTTCCAAGATCGAGGCCACCAACCGCTTCTCCGGCAGCATGTCGTACTTGTCATAGGTGGCGGTGACATCGCCCTCCAAATGGTCCAGCAGCGCTTTGACGTCCTCGCGTTTCGCGCCGCCGCGGCGCGCGATCGTCGCGGCAGTGCGCCTGAGATCGTGCGGTGTGAAGTGCGCTAAGCCAAGATGCTCCCGGATGCCCTTGCGTGCCGGCCCTTTCCCTTTGGCTGACCTTCCGTTCAGGGCGGCGGACAAGGCATCTCGGGTGACCGGCAGCAGCTGGGGCCTCGCCTCCACCTGAGACTCGTTCCCAGTTGAGTCGGCCCCCTTGGCCGCCGTGGACCATGAGCAGAAAACGGCCCCTTGATCGTCCCGAATGATTGCCTCTCGAACACTGGCAACTGCCAATGCATTTAACGGGACAATGACTTCGCGGCGCTTCTTCACCCGATTTTTCGGGATGTGGTACTGCGGATCCTCGCCGGCAAAGCCCACCAACTCCTGAATAAGCAGGCCCGCCGATTGGCCAGGCCGAACCATTGTTGCCAGGATGAACCGAAGGGCGAGGGCGATCGGGCGCCCGGCCGGCAACTCTGGATCATCCAAACCCCACCAAAGCGTCCGGATCTCCTCATCGGTTAGGACCCGTTCCCGCGGTGTTTCTTGGTAACGCCGGCGCATGTCGGCGACAGGATTGATCGACACATGTTTCCGGCCTGGTTCCTTGGCCCAGGAAAACAGCGTGTGCAGGATTGATTGGGTCCGGTTCGCGCTGACTGGCGCCGTGGCGCCGATCTCCTCGAGGAGCTCCGCGACATCGTCATCCGTGATTTCGGAGGCGATTCGACGCCTCCATTTGGCCCGGGGCTTCTTCAGATAACCCTCATCGTTCTTCCAGCTCGATTTCCGTACCTTGGCGTATTGGTCCAGGTAGAGTTGGGCGAGCTCGTCGAAGGTCAACCGCTCTCGCTTGGGTCGATTCGCTCGCTTCTCCGCGGCCGGGTCCGCGCCATTGGCAATGTTCCCGAGCAGGATCTTGGCTTGCGTCCGGGCGGCCTCTGGCGCCAGCTTGCCGACCGCAGCCACGGTGTAGCGCCGGACCGGCGCCGTACGGCCGGTTCCCGCCCGGTAGACAATGATGAACGACTTGGCCCCGGTGGGGCGGACGCGCACCCCAAACCCGGGAAGCTTCGCGTCCCAGACCGTGTATTCGGACGCTTGCTTTTCCAGGCCATCGACCAGGCTCTTTGTGATGGTTTGACCGCTCATTTGCCCTCCGGGAAGCACGGGGGAAGCACCGCGGTGCCAATCACAGCAGGCGCCTGATACCGGATGGTTATGGCGTGACCGGTTTTCCTCGCCACGTTAGGGCGCGTGAGGGGGGCTGAGGGCGGGTGAGGGAATAGCTGGTATGTTTTGGGTACTGCAGGTCGTTGGTTCGAATCCAGCTGCCCCGACCAGTCCCGGGCGGCGCTGGCCTAGAGGTCAGCCTCCAACCGGCAATGGCCAGGCATCTACGCGTCCGGCCTCCGCTTCGCGCGGAAATCAGCAAAGCCTCATCGAACCTTCGCCCGTCGCGATAGACAAATCCGTGTTGGGGATTTCAGCGCCCAATGTCTAAACGGACGCCGCCAAGCGATGAA
>Ga0214543_1007282_pt1 | contig 19111 bp, 9 predicted proteins | sample CNSS2metaG_FD_160094 | JGI IMG/M metagenome (GOLD analysis project Ga0214543, IMG submission 160094) | Root nodule microbial communities from cowpea collected in UCLA plant growth center, Los Angeles, California, USA - CNSS2 | ecosystem: Host-associated > Plants > Roots > Nodule | place: USA...
CATATATATATATATATATATATATATTTATATATATATATATATATATATATATATATATATATATATATATATATCCAAAAAAGGGTCTAGTTTCTCCTTAGACAAAGTCTGACCTAACCCAAGGCATTGACCTAAATGTTGGACTAGGAGAGCACCACAAGTGAACCATAGTTGAACCAGTGCTGTGCAGATGGAGCTGCCTTGAGGGCCTGCGACCAGTCGAACTGAGACCAAGCTGGAATCAACCCAAAAGCCCAAAGTCGAAATCAAGAGAAGTCATACGCGCAACCTGGGTTAGCTAGAGGGGGAATGGCGTGTTTTGAAGCCTCATTGTGACCAGAGGGGGAAGTCCCTTTATCTTTTCTTTCTGTAGTAGAGAGTCTCCCTTGCTTTTAAAGGGGTAATTAGTCAAAAAGAGAGGCTAGTTTTTCTCGTTGAGTAGAGTTTTTGTAGAATTGTGTTCGAGAGTGAAGAGTTGTATGTAGAGAGTTCATTAGAGTTAGCAGCGTGAGTGCACCATTACTGAGTGCAAAGTAACCGGTGAAGGAAGCTTGGATTTGCTGTACAGAGGGGTTGTTCTTAGGACTGTTGAGAGTGCAAAGTAACCTCGAGAGCTCCTCCGTGTAACATCTCTGTACAATTCCTTTTCTGGAACTTAATACAATTCAAATCTTCACCTTCTTTCTTGATTTCATGCTTTAATTTTGCAATCTTTACTTTCTGCATTTCTTTAAATTTCCTGCACTTTAATTTTCTATTCTTAAGTTCTGCTATACACTTTGATATTCTTGTATAGTTATAACTGAGTTCTGTCATTGCCTGTTAATTTCTTGCACTTGCTTTAATTTGCTGAAGAAAGTTTATTGGTTTTCAGAGTTTATTTTTAATTCTGCTTGTGCAACTTCACCTAATCTTGAATGGTTAATTCAGAATTGATTTCTTGAATGTGATTGATGGGATAGATTTTAAAACTCTGCACATATGTGATTTTTTTTTTTAAATTCAAGGACCCCTAAGTGGGTCTTACATAACAAGAGGTCTTCATGAGCAGAGTGAAACTTGATTCAACAATTAGAACAAGTTCTTTAATTCTGGAATTGCATTCTGAGTGTTTTCTGTTTGAGCTCTATCGTTCATATTTTCATTTCTGTATTTTACTCTTCTTGCTATGATTGTGAACTTTACAACCTTCTTTACTTCAAGTTACATTTACATTCATACGTTAGTTGCTAAGCAATTCTGCATTATGTAGTCTAGTTTCGCTGTGTAGGTTCTAGGCAGTAATTCTTAGTTATGCATATAGAATCTACATTCTTGCATTCATATTGCTTGTTCGACTTGCTAGCAGAGTTGCATTCATCTTGTAATTTCAATTTTTTCCTCTGCATCTGTCTAAATGATTGGTTCTGTTTTAGCACTTCACCCAATTGGGGATTTTTGGTTTTGCTAGTCTTCTAGCCTAATTAGATGTTCTTCGGACCAATTCATATTGCATTGAGCATGATTGCATTATTAGCATCTTAGCTAGAGTATTGTAGTGCAGGACAACTGATTTCACAGTCTAGTTGATAATGGTGTCAGGTTAGTTGCTGCCAACCTTAGGTTCAACTTGTGATTTTGAGCTCTGCGTGCATGTTGCTTAATTAAAGAGCATTGTCCATCTTTTCTCATCATTCTAGACTTGTCGGAACCATTGCACCTGCACATCTCCATTCATATTAGTTTGCATTCTACATTGCATAGCAACCTATATTGCACAGCTCTTGAAAATCCTGAAATGTGCTAAATCTGTCAAATTCAGATTTAATTGTGATTTTTAGTCCTGCATGCCTTTCCTGAAAATAGCTTGCATCTGCCATTCATAAACATCGTTTTAAACTTGTTCCAATCAGTGCATGTGCATTTTCTGCATTAGCATTCAAGTAAGGCAGATTTGGTCTTAAACTTGTTTTCATACTGTCAAAACTGCTAACTTTGGTTTTCATGCTTGATTTTAGTTTTTAACATCTTCTTTGCGTCCTAATTGCATATTTTACATATTCAGGATACAGTAGACATGTCCCACGCATAAAATCTGTTAAATCCTAATTCTGAGTGCTTTGAGAACTTTCATAGAATAATTTTGGATTTTGTAATTGTAAGAGCACCCAGGAATTACACAAAAGGAACCAAGACAGGTTCTTTAATGATTTTATTGTGAATCATCCAAACTGCCAATAAGGTAGGAATTACAACAGTTCTATCTCACACACATACTATATATAATAGTCTGTTTTTCGAGAGGACCTTAACTCTCCCAAACCCTTTCCTCCTAAACTTCCAAAAAACTCCCCCCAACCTAAACACAAACTATATATAATAGTCTGTTCTACAATTTATAATTGCAGGAGGTTATAACGGCCTCTTTTATTTATTTCTCCTAGTATAGGTTTTACCACTAAACCTATCAATACCTCGTCCTTGAAGTTTCACCTTGTCCTCAAGGATAAAGTATGGAAATTCAGTGTTGATTACAACTGCATATTCCCAGCTATTCTTAGTGTCAGGTAGTTATTTCCATTTGAGCAAGACTTCCATTTCACTAGTTGCAGTGGCATGAAGTAATAATGCATATAGATTAGATCTGCCCACTGAGTATGGAGTTAATGCTACTTTCGATGTGAGTGACTTGATTCCTTTTACAGGTAGCACAAACAATGAGGCAAACCCTCCAGATTTGAGGCCAAATTCTTCTTAAGAGGGAAGGATGATGGCAAACTCCTATCTAAGAGACCAACTACAAGAGCAATGACTAGAAGAATCTAAGATAATTGGGCTTCATCTGAGCTAAGCAGACCCAAGTTAATGTTTAGCTAAGCTAAAGAAGATATGAAGATCTAAGTCTATGATTCTTTTTAAATAATTAAATAATATTCTTGGCCTTGTAGTTTGGGCCAAGTAGTATAGGATATTTCATTTTGGGCCTTATATGATGGGTCAAAATAGATTAGGAATGTTGGTCAACTTAAGTCAACTTGGGTCAAGGCCCAAGGTTGACTAAGTGGGGCCCTAAAATAGGGAGTTGACTAAGGGTCTTAGAGTGGTCTTAAAACTTGATGAACAAGGCATTAGTGCAATCCACATGAGAGGACTAATGACCATGTGGCACCCTCCTAATGGAGAGGATTTGCTAGATGTAATGGCCATGTGGTATTCCATTAGTGGAAAGGATTCTCCCATGTAATGGCCACATGTCAACCTCTCATTGGAGAGGATTTCTAGCTTACTCTCCAAGCTTTTCAAAATGACACTTTTAGGGTTTACTCATCTAGGTTTATAACAACTTTTACTACAAGAAAACTTTATCTAACTACCGATTATTATATACAGATTTGAATTTGTAAGTAAAATAAGTATTACTTACGGATTTTTATCCATAAGTAAAATGGTATTATCTACGAATTTTTTTTTGTATGAAACTGCTGATATATTTTATATGTAAGATCCATATGTAAAGTTGTGTGTAATGGCGCGAAGTTTTTGAAAGCATTACCTACTGAATTTACATAAGGATATAAAATAAAATAATTTTACTGGATTACAATTCCAAAATATGGAGTCTTCGTTGTGCTTTTTAGTCTCCATCTCTCGCTTACGAACCTTGAATCTCATTTCTATCTCATCGTCTCCATCTCTTCGCTTATGAACCCTACATTTCATCTCCATATCTTTGCTTACAAACTCTACATTTCCTCTTCGAAATGTCACTCACCACAATCCTTACTCATTGAAATTGGAAGCTTGCCCCCTACTCGTTGCCCTTGTGAGGTCATTTTTAGTCATTGGCGTTGGAACCTCGTCGTCACTATTGGTTGTTGTAAACTCGTCATCAGTCGCCCCCAACATGGGAGTTCAATTGGAGTTATTGAAGGTTGGTTGACATCCGAATGTGAGAAATTTATGGTTTTTGTTCGTACTCATGGCTCTTTTATTTGATTTAAGGGGATCTGCATTTGGTAAGAAGTGGAACGAGGGTGATGTTGTGAAGGGAATTGAAGTTGCTGAGAAGGGAATTTGGAAACGCTAGGTTGGTGTGTCTCACATTCTAGCTCGAGCTGACTCGCCTCTTTGTAATAGTAGTATTAGGCCTTGGTGTTGGTGTTTTGTTTTGTTTGCTAATGTCAGTGTCAAGGAAAATATTGTGCTTTCAAAGTGGTAACATGTCTTTGGAATTATCTTTGGAATGTGAGCATGATTTGCAAATGTTGTTCTTCTGAACAACTATGAGGAAATATACTACCATTAGAATTTGAGTGTTGGTGGAGTAAAGTTGGTGGCTTTTTTAGTGAGTAGTAGCCTCATGTGGCATAGTGTTATTAGGTTGTATTTTTGCAATAATTTAGCAATATATTAGTTGACAATAATTAGTGTGGCAGTGGTAATGTTGCTTAACACCGATATTTTAATGGGCTTGGGGTTTTAGATGTTGCGAGGACAGAGTAGAAAAGGGAATATGTTTGTAGTTTGATGAGTTGTTAGCTAATCTTCTTATGATCAGGAATCCATTTAACTTCGTCTTCTACGCTTTTCCTCACCACCCAAATGAATTGTTCCCCTAAAGCCTCACGATCCCGTAGCGATGTGCTTATGTTGAGAATATGTCGTTTTTGCGGTATTCCAAAGCATACATAAACAACTGAGTTAGGTTTCTTTGTGTCAAGCCATTTTAGGCACTCATGCTTATTTCCTCTATGTGCCTTTTCTTCTTTAACCCTATTGAAAAGAAACATTGGACCTATATGCCATGATTTTCTTCTAAGAACCTTTCTTAAATGATCTGCATAAACCTTCTCAAGTTCATAACAGCTATTAACAACCATCTCATAGCTTTTCAACTCTGATTGTCTTACTTCCTCCGACAACTTTGTCATGCATGTGCTTTCATCGCTCATGACATAGGCGACAACTGCATCTTGTCATTGTAAGGTGCGTTGAGGGGTGTGGTGATGATAATGAAGCTTTGGATGTAATAGGAATGGTAGCATGGCCAGTATCAGTGAAGCTTGATTGCTTATTCATCAAAGGGAGAAACCTCCTAAGATAATATATGAGAGATGCAACAACAACCTCAGATTTCATCCCTTTTGCTTCAATTGCTATAATTAATCGTTGATACAAGGGTAGGCTTAACAAAGACACATCATAAAACCACCAATCATTACTTTGAGGAGATCTTGTATCAGTAGAAATTCCATTCCATAATGCATGGTTGTCTGCTTGATTTTGCTTCCAATTACGTGCAGCCAATGGCCAACTGAATAAGTTCGGATCTAAACAAGCCTATATCGAAGAATCAATGCATCTTGAAACTATATGGAGGTCTTCTGCAAAGGCTTGCACTTCCTCACATGTTTCAAGGGCTTTTATGGAATCTGGCCAATTGTTGAAAATTTCATTGAGAAAAGTCTCGGTCTGTGCAACAAGATTCCCTTCACCATATTATTCAGTCATTTGAAGGTACTCATCTGCATATCTTAGGCTCACTACATTTAATGTTGGTTTTGGGTTTTGCTATGGTTATGATGATGAAAGGTGCGTTGAGGGGTGTGGTGATGATAGTGACCTTCACACCCTTTTCAACAAATAAGTTAAAATATTTATTGATTATGGATTAGAAGTTATAAAACAATTAAATGTAGTTTGATAAAGAAAATAAAAGAAGTCTGTATTATTTTAAAGATAAAGCTTCAATGAAGTCTATTTTAACCTTTTTTATGATAAAACAATATATCTCTCTAAGTTACGTTATTTTCCGAATTCTATTTTATTTATATGATATTTATTACTTTTTTCAGATCTAGAACAACATGTTTGATTGATTACTAGTTTGCCTAACAAGTAAGATCTCATTTATCGATTTATTAGTACTAGCTTTTGCTTATATAATGTTGCATTTATTGGTTAAAATTGTGTTTGGGTAACTTGTATTCATTTTTTTAACAACATATATTTCCATTCTTTATTCTTTTAGCATGACTATTGTTTAACAAAGTGGTTTGAGTGAACAAACTAAAACAACTGAACTAGGATATTATACTAACTGAAACACATTATAGATTAGTTTTTGATAAGATAATGTTGATAGTGGTTGTTTACCTCCTAAGTGTTTGACAAAATGACTAAAAGAACTAAAAATGAGAGTTATATAATGCAAATGTCTTTAACCTATTCCAATCACTAAAACTAAGCACAACATGTATTTAAAACTGTTTAAGAACATAAAATTACGAAAATCACGCTTGACCAAAACTAGCCAGCAACATATTATGAACACTGTGTATAGGTCGAACAACTATTCCTAAGAACTAGAAGGAATTTCCATTCATGAATACATGTTGCCTTTTAATTCTTCTTTTGAATGTCATTGGGTCCTTAATCACAATGCTTATGCCATTCAAACTTTCAGGTGGAGTAGATTTTTAATTTCAAAATATAATTATTAAATTTTAGTTTTTCAATTCAAAAGGCTTATTAAGAAGTTCTGGAAATTTGAGAGAATTAATAATATATTACATATTAACCCTAGAATTGCATCATTTGAGTTCTACGTGGATTGTAGACTCCTAAATATACTTTAACAAAATTTCTCTTCCTTTGTTGCATTACACGTATAAGCCTTAATTACTTTCTTTTATATATATATATATATATATATATATATATATATATATATATATATATATATGCTAATGATATTCCTATTTCTTTTCTATGTCCTATCACTCTAATCTAACTCCATAATTAAACTTTTATGTCCTTTAGAAATTAATTAATTTACTAGTGTAAAATTGTGTTATTAATTTGTCTTAATCAAGAACATAAGCATATAATGACGCGGTGACATTTTTGTAATTTCTGCAAATTTTTATGTCTCGGTTCACTATTCACCCGAAGTCAAAAGAAGTTTTATGTTTCAGTTCATAAAAAACTAGTGGAAAAGGGCCTAATGTACTTCAGTTTCAAAGACCCGAAGCCAAAATCTTGGCTAAAATTTCTAAAATGCCATTAGGCGTTTGATGTTTGGCCTCGGGTGTCAGGAAAACCGGTGCCAAAAACCTTTTATCCCTCGGTTAAAAATAGAACCAAGGCCATATCCTTTAATTAGGGTTCAAAATCGCGAACCCATTTCACTGTTCCTCTTCTTCACCGTGCTTGCAACCTCCATTCTCTCTCTTCTCTCTCTCTCTCTCTCTCTCTCTCTCTCTCTTTCTCTCTCTCTCTCTCGAAAACGACAAACCACCACGGTGCCACCACCCTACAAATGCCTCTGTGGCCATTGCTATGGCGAGTCTCTACAGCGCATTTTTCCCCATTTCCTGCCACCGTCACACCGCCATTTCTCTCAAGGGGTAAGTTGAAAACGCGTTCCTCTTTTTTTTTCATTTTCTATACTATTTTCTTACAATTTGGGTCATTGTTTTGCCTTTTGTTGAGATTTTTGATTGTTTTTGCTTTTTTTTTCTGCTATGTTTGACCCTCTCTTGTGTTTTTTGTTGTCTCTTGTAGCTCTCAAAAACGTGATTCGTGGTGATTCATCGTCTCTTGTGCTTTTGTTCTGTTGCATTATGTCATCTCCCAGTGATTCACTTATCACGCTCCCAAGTTCCTAATTCTAATATGTTATGTATTATGATGTAACCCCAACAAGGTTCATAGCTTGGGCTATTGGCTAGGTCCATTTCTTTTAATTTCTTTTATTTTTAATTAAATGGTTGTTCTAATTAGGCTTGTTTTGTTAATTGCAGCCCAATTTCAAAGGTTATGATCTAGAATCAAGGAGTGCATTATATGGAGATGTGGTGTGCTGCAACACATGCTTTAGCTGATTGGGCCATCAAATAAATCGGCAGCTGAGCCATATTATTCAAGGCATCATGCGTCTTTCTCTTTATTGGGCCTAAGTCCAATTGCAACGTGGATGGTGCGTGAGAGTTTGTTGCAACGTGTGATGGTGTGTGGAATTGATCAAGGGACGCGACGTTCAGCTATCGTGAAGGAGCTTCCTTACATATTGGGCCTGCAACTAGCAGCCTAATATCCGTCAAACACCAGCAGCACATTTCATCACTTTGTTCAACATCCACCAAGTCCAATTCCTCTCATGCACCTTCTCTACAAGGGTTTCAACCTCACGCGTTCAACTTTCTTCATTTTCACTCAGGCAACGCAACTATGGTTCATAACATTGCTAGGGTTTTGCTTCTCTCCACATGCGTTCCTCACCCTTAGATGCTAAGGCTGCCTATTCACGTTTCCTTTCTGTTTGCTTTCTTGGCTGCCTATCTTCTCTCTATAAATAGGTAGGCCTTTCCTTGTAAATTCAGCTTGGATGAATGATAGTGGTTGAGTTTTCTTCCCCCTTCATCTTCGCTTAAACCCCAAACCCTAAACTCTAGATTAGGTTTTCACCTTGTCGGGTTTACCAAACCAGTGAGAAACCAGAGAGATTTGAGTGTTAAGCACCATATCGAAGTATTCCGTTGCGTTTACCTCGCATTTCGCGAGTTTCAATCGGTAGAACACCGATTGGAGAGACTTTTCGACGACTCCCGCGACGGAGCAGCCTCATCAAGTGGTATTCAAAGCCAATCGGTTCTCGGAGGTCTTCAAAGATGTGTATTCTTCATTCATCTCTGCTGTTCTTCTTAGATGTTTGATTTCGTCTTGTTCATACTCTGATTGTGTTTAGTTTTCTAAGTTTTAATTTGTGCTATTGTTGCGTTTTTTTCTCGTTGAAATTGATTCATTGTTCTTGTTCTGAGTTTCCTGAATCAATCCTGTGATGAACTGTCTTAGCTCTCTGATTTTGTCGCTCAATGCATGTCAATTAGGTTTACTTTCATTTTCTTACTTAGTTTTGACTTTTCTGATCTCAGTTTTTGTCTTAGGTTAATGTTAGTTGCTTTGTATGTCATGAATTCAATAAACGTTGTGCCTGATTTGTGTTTTATTCAATGCTTAAGCATCTGCTTCAGTCGCTGTTTTGTTTTTTAGTGTTTAGTTTCTGTAATTGTATATGATTTTGAGTGTTATTAGTTCATTGGCTCTCCTACGCAATGCCTCCTTTTTTTTCACTATGTCCTATTTTATTCGTGCTATATTTGCTTTGTTTGTCCAATTGAATTCACGTTCTATTTGGCTCTTGTGTTGTTTCTGCCATTCATGTGGTTGCCAATGATTGTGATATCCAAACTATGATGTTTCCAATGTTTTGATAATACATCCAGCTCTGTCCAGATTGTTTGTCTGGAAATTTCGTTAGTTTTGGTCCATACATAGGCTGAATTTTTGCTGCCTTGTTTGCTTCAGTCCAATGCTTATTGTTTCCAATTGTGTTTTGTGCTTTTGTTGAGTCTTTGCTGCCTTGATTACATTTATTCTTGTGTTGAAACTCCATTTGTTAGCCAAATCTATTTGGAAATGTATCCACCGAGTTGCTTGATTCTGGTTATCTGAAATGTTGACGTGGAAACTCAATCTGATATATGTACTTGGGTTTGAAACAACATTCACTTAGCTGTTCTAATTTTTTTTTAAAAAAATAGTTTTAAAGATTGCACCTGTTTCAATTCACTATGCTCATTGGTTTGAGAAGTTTGTCAGTTTGAGTTACTATATTCAATTTGTTTTGGCCAATTATTTCAAAGCTAAGTCACATTTTCTGGTTTTCTGTGCTTAGCATAGTCTTGTGAGTCTTGTACCATTGCAGTTGATTCAAGCCTGTAGTTTCTGATTGGACCGTGAAGCTTGTACTCGTTCAATCGTATTTACTGCTGTTGTGGTCTACCACAATTTGGTACCTCAACTTGTTCACTTGCTTTTGTTTTGGAAGCATTATGGTTTATTAGATTATTGACATTAAAACTATTTCAGCTTTCTATCTGGTCCAATTGAATGCAGTAGTGGTATCAAGCTTTCATTTACTCTGGAGTGCCTCTGTTGTGACTTGATTCATTGCTTGCCTCCACAATTCTGGTGCTCTTGCTTTGATTGCCTGCTGCTACTTTCTTTGATCACACATGTTCAGATTTTGAAATTGCCAAATGAATTAAAATGCTACACATTTTGTGATCTATGTTCAGGTTTGATTCAAGTCTGCTGCATATTGATATTTATTTTGTACTGGCCGAGTCTTTTCTACTTGTCCTGTATGTCTTTTCATCATTGTTTTTGAGTTGGATCTTTGCAATCTGTCATATTCATTTGTTTATTGATTTGGTGGTAGAAAATTGACCTTTGTGTGAGCTGTTATTCAAGTCTGAGAGCTGAAAAGAAAAAGAGAAAGAAATCAGTGAAAAGAAAAATAATATGATGAGAAAGATAAACACATCTAAAAAAGAAAATGAAAAAAGTCTTGATTGAATTTGAAAACATTTTTCAGCAAAATACAAGTTGTCTTGCACAATTCACAGAATGACTACTGCTTTTTCAATGTCGTTTGCATATGCTCTTGATTCAACTTGTTTTTGAGTCTTGTTTGATTTTGGTTTTGTTAATCATATTCTAGATACCTTCCTTAGGTTCCTTTTGTGTGCCAACTTTATTTCTTAGCTTGTTTTCTTGCATGTCTTTATTGGCTATCCTTTGAGTTTGTCTATTAAATCCATCACTTGATGTTGTCCTTGCCTCAAATTTGAGCTTTTATTGTTTTTCTGATTTTTACTCTCACGCAGCTTGCCTTGCTTTTGTTCTGTTTTGGATTCTCCAATCTCACTGTTTTTGGCAGCCTTGTAGGTGAAGCCTCTTCTTCAAGGTGGAGTTGTGAGTAATTCTATATGAGAGCAAACTGCCGAGAGGAATTGTGGAGTGAGCTGGGATCTTTAAATAGGGAGTGAAAACACTTGAGGGATACCATTTTTGGGGACTGGACCGAGAGGGAGAATAGCAAGAAGCATAATCTAGCCCAAGCCACTTTTATTTTTTTGTGTTGTTTTTGTAATATCATGGACTTTGTGTATTTTCCTTTTTCAGTTTGTTGTTTTTGTTTCATTTGGCTTAGGTGGGAAAATGCTTTAGAGCAATCTCATCCTTAGCAAGGTTTGTAATAGTTTAATCGTGTAGTGTGAGATTCAAAGGGTTCCAAACGCCACTTGCATCTTCACTGAGGATTTAATTTTGTCGTCAATTTATGTTTTCAGTCTTTATGTTTTAAATGTCCAGGTTTTGTTTTGTGTGAATTGTATGTTTGCCTTTATATTTTAGGTCATTGTGATATCTAGGTGCCATGTGTTTAACACCTAGTTGACCTTCTTTTGGTCTTTAGGTTTTATTTAGTCTACACACTTTGAAAATTGTTTTTCACCCAATCTGTTTTGTTTAGAATTTTCATTGAGAAATTTTGTGAAAGTTGTTTGGAGATCTCTGGCTAGGAAAGGCTTGGTTTCTAAGCTTGTCCAAAAGACTCATCTCCCTTTCCTGGGAGTATTTCTAGACCATTTTAACTCCATTCTCTCTTTAGAAATTCTTCAAGTCACTTTGTGAAAAATTGTTTGGATAAAAGTGTTTCCAAAAGCTTTTGAAAATGAGTTTTTCTCCTTATAACAATGTGCATTTAGGTACACATAATAGTGTGCATTTAGGTAGGCATAGTAGTAATGAGTTGCATCATACTATTCATAGTGACATTCCATTCTTTGGGGAAGATGTAGGACCAATATCATTTAGAGATTGGATGTGGGATATAGAGAAATTGGTGCAACCATTGTTTAGTAAATATAGTCAATTTGATATTCTTAGACATGTTACTTCTAGGTTTGTAGGACGTGCATGTGAGTGGTGGCAAGAGAGGCAATATAGAGTGAAAAAGGGGAGAAAATCATGCATCACTACATTTTCTGAATTAAAAACATGCATGTGGAAACATTTCATTCCCCCTTCATTTAGGATAACTAAAGAGCAATAGTCTAGGATAGAAAACTTCATTGATATAGGTGATGCATTCATCTAAAATCTTGCTAAGTTTTCTAGACTAGAAAAAGATTTTAAGAACAATTTGGACTTGCTTTTAAGTGAACAAAGAGAGGGATAAAAACAAAAGAGAGCACGAGAGAAGCTTGAAAAGTTTCGAGAGCTTGATATGCAAAGAGTAAAAGAAAAGCTTGAGAAGCTGTGTGCTGAGAAAAAGAAAAGAGAGCAAGAGGAATATGAGAAAATTGAGAAGAAGAAAAGAGATGAGGAAGAAAAGACAAAAGAGGAGAATCTTAGGAAAGCCAAAGAAGAGAATGAGAGAAAAGAATTAGAAGAAAGAGAGAAAATAAGACAAGAGAGTGAGCTTGAAATAAAATCACAAGTGGTAGAGTTAAAGAACATTTCAAAAGACAAATGGGAACTTAGGGATTTGGTGTACAATCCTTCACCACTTCCTTCCATGAAGACCCAATTTTCAAAGGGAGTTCTCCCATCTTTAAACTCTTCTCACTTTTTTATTAAATCTTTTGTTTTGTTTCCTTCTCAAATATTTTGTTCTCCATCTCATTTACTTGTTTCATACTCCTCACCGTCTTGTGCCAAAACACACTTTGACTTTAAAACTCTTTTCAAATATCATCTAAGTCAATGTGTTAGACACTCTTCTTGTGAAATGGGCCTATTATTAACTTTTTCCACTTTTATATGCCCATTTTCACACAGTGCACATTCAAACATATTGAATGGTCTAAATAATTTTAACGCAATTCTGTTGATGACTACTGCAGATATGTGTTTGATCCTGGTAGAACCTACAATTTGGTTGTTGTGAGACTTTAACAACTCTCTTGATATGAGGACAAATCCTCTTCAAGAGGGAGAGGATGATGTGACCATAACAAGGCTCACAGCTTGGGCCATTGGCTAGGCTTATTTCATTTAATTTCTATTATTTTTAATTAAATAAATGTTATTCTAATTAGGCTTGTTTTGTTAATTGTAACCCAATTTCAAAGGTTATCATCTAGAATCAAGGAGTGCATTATATGAAGATGTGGTGTGCTGCAACGCATGCTTTAGCTGATTGGGCCATCAAATAATGGCAGCTGAGCCTAATTATTCAAGGTATCATGCATCTTTCTCTTTATTGGGTCTGAGTCCAATTGCAACGTGGATGGTGCGTGAGAGTTTGTTGCAATGTGTGATGGTGTGTGGAATTAATCAAGGGACGCATCGTAGCTGTCGTGAAGGAGCTTCCTTACATATTGGGCCAGCAACCAGCAACCCAATATCCGTCAAACATCAGCAGCACATTTCATGACTTTGTTCAGCATCCACCAAGTACAACTCCTCTCATGCACCTTCTTTGCTAGGGTTTCAGCCTCACGCGTACAACTTTCTTCGTTTTCACTCAGGCAGCGTAGCTATGGTTCACAACATTACTAGGGTTTTGCTTCTCTCCACATGCATTCCTCACCCTTAGATGCTAGGGTTGCCTATTCACATTTCCTTTCTGTTTACTTTCTTGGCTGCCTATCTTCTCTTTATAAATAGGCAGGCCTTTCCTTGTAAATTCAGCTTGGATGAATGATAGTGGTTGAGTTTTCTCCCCCCTTCGTCTCAGCTCAAACCCTAAACCCTAGATGAGGTTTTCACCTCACCGGGTTTACCAAACCAGTGAGACACCAGAGAGATTCGAGTGTTAAACACCATATCCGAGTTTTCCACTGCATTTCCCTCACATTTCGTGAGTTTCAATCGGTAGAACACTAATTGGAGAGACTTTCCAGAGAATCCGACGACGAAGCAGCCTCATCATATTAGCTTTATGTTATATTTGTGCTTAATTATTTGCTTAAATATGTTGTTTGATGAACTTATAATGTGAGTTAGTCTTAGTTTCCCGTTTGAGATTCAATACAAAAATTATGTATTGTCCCCGAGTTTTCATTTTGAAGAAGTTATATTTTTTTAAAAATTAATGTAAGGGGATACAATACTAATAATTTAAATGTATTGAATCTTGAATTGTCCAGTTGGACATGAAGATTAATCACTTTCTAGTAGTTTATTAGTGCATATATATTTGAAAATACATATCTTAAAATTTATGAATATTTGTCAACTGCGTTTTGTGATCTTCAGTGCATATTTGATTGTGGTTGATAATCACTTTCATTTTGTGTATCCTGAAGACCAATGCAAAATGCTGGAAAACTTTAGTGAAATTTAAGATATGTATTTTAAAAGTAATATGTACCAATAAAATAAATAAAGTGAATCTTCTTGAATGAGATAGAGTCATACCTTGATTACACAAGCGTCATAAGCATTGATTCAAAAATTACTGAAATTGTTCACACAATTTCAGTATACATACGTTTGGATCGAGATTGGGTTAATTTACCACGCATCAGTGTTGAGTATGAGAACGAAGTAGAAGAATTTATACAATTTGTACAATGTAAGACCCAAGAAATTTAAATAATTAAATAAATAATTATTTAATAAATGCAGGTAGTAGGAGCCTTTATGACATTTTAATGTGGATTGTTGTGATATGGAATAGTACTAGCTTAAGTGATTGAGAGTACTTGATTATGTGAGAGGACTTGGGTTGAAGTCCTATGTATGCTAATTGTATGTTATTTTAATGTTATGTTTGAACGCGAGTAGTGATAATGTAATCCTAAAAATATAGGAATTATCACGAAACATGTATTGGTTGGATTGGTTATGCATTGACTTTGTAATTGAGTGGTTGTGTGTTTAAACCTTGCTAAGAACGAATTACGTTTTTTTTTTTGCCAAAATTTCCTTTGGCATGAATGTGAAAGGGCAGAGAAACCCTAGCTGCAAGAAGTGACAACCAAGGGCTGGAAAACAGCCATAATGGACTTTGAATAGCAATTAACTCATGATTAATTCCAAATTTCGTTTTTGGACCATTCACCATCATTAAGGGGTAATTAAGGGATATTGATTTGGAGAGAAAAGGTGAATTTGGGATTGCATTTCGTGAGTGCTAGAAACATAGATTTACAAAGCCATTATATGTGCTTTTGGAAGGGTGAGAGCTAAATTCTTTTGGAGTAGCATAGGAAGGCTCTTTAGCATCATAAAGCAAAGGTTAGGGGATCATTTGGGGCAAGGATTATCAGGTAAGGGGAGCTGTTTTTGTATGTTTTATTCGTGTATAATGTATTGTGCCTTGTTGTGATCAAATTGCATGAAAACCCCTTCTTTACACACTGTTTTTTGAGGTTTCTAAGTTTCCGCCTGGCGGTGATGATGGTGCCGACAGGCGACGCGTCCTTTAACCCAATTTTCTGGGTTCTATCATGAACTGCTTGGCGGCGAGATGGGACCGCCACGTTGTTTGTCACTGTTTCGCTGTGTTTTTTGTGGATTTCATGATATGCTGAACTTCCAATTAGATTTCTATATCTGTGTGATTGCGTAATGCTATGATATTCCTATTATTGGGGGTGCTCGTGATTATAATTGGGGATGTAACCATGAAGAGTTCATGTTAGAATTAAGGGATTAATCTGAATTATGGATTTATGGGTGATTAAGGTATGATTGAAAGTTGAATGATGCATAAAGGATAATATTATTGGAGGTTGGTTGATAAATCATGTGTGAATTGTTGTGTTCTGGTGCAATTGGAACCTGGATCAAATTCTGGAATTTCGAGTTCTTCGTAGGTACAGAAACCTAGGGTTTTTACCACTGATGTACCGCCAGGCGGCACCTTGCTTGCCGCCAGGTGACAACTAGTAGAGAGGCAGTTTGTGTGCCTTGAATTTGTTGGTTATGAGTGAGCTTTGTTGGAACGAATTGGAATAGAAATTAAGTCAATAAAACTGGAAGAATTAGTGCACAAGAATTCATTGTGGTTGAGGCAATTGGGGAAAAATAGGATAGTGTGCTATGTTGGAAGTGACTTGGTAATCAATATGGAACCTACCTTGAGTGGTTAATTAGTTGGAAATAATAAGAGAAGAGGTAGAATACTGCTTAAGAAGGGTTGGGATGTTGGATAATCATACATTAGTGGGTTGATGTATCAATCACAAATTGTGTAGCATAGATTGAAAGGTAGGTGAGGGGAATATGTGGTACTGTTGTAATGGGATATAAGCAGGTTGTGTACTCTGAGATACTGGACTATACGTCACTTTCATAAGTTAGATTAAGCCATTGGATAATGATAGAAAACTTGGAAAAACCTATGTCTTGAATAGAGGGATTTGGGAATGTAAGTTATAAGTAATGGAACCATGCGTGAAGTGACAAGGTACCAAGAATCAGACCCTAATGGATGAGAGTACATTAATACCTTTGGAGGTATTAGGGGATTGTAGGATAATCTGGTTTGGGTGCTAAAACAATAGCTGGTACGCTACTGGTATAGCACCTGACGACACGGGTGTGGCCACCAGGAGATAGGAGCAGTAGGGATGTTCCTACAACCGTGGCACCTGGTGGCAAGGTGGGATCCGCTAGGCGATAGCCCTAAAATAGTGGGTTTGTGTTATGACTTCGACAAGTGTACTAGGTCGCGCAAGTAGTAACTGGTAAGACTGGGAATCGTTCCCAAGAGACTCGTGTATGCTAAATAATTGCATAATTAATGACTAATTTAAACTAAAGAATGAATCCCTATTTTGAGTTTCATGTATGAAAGTAATTTTGCATAAATGATTAAAATTAAACTTTGGAAGTTTAAGGCTCTTAGTGAATGGAAAAGATTAGAAGTGATATGAATTGATATTGTCGGGGTTAAAATTCACCAACTATGCTCTCATGCAACTACAATTGTACATCCTCTACATCAATATGATAATGTCAACCCATAAATCTACTCAAACCCTAATTCCTTAGTTGAATGAGCCTAAATTTCCTTATTAAGAGTCAATCCCTTAAACTCTTAATAAGCAAATCTGCATTATGCACTAGGGTTTTAGACAACCAATGGGTCAAGTCCCATTCCTAGATACAAGCTACATTGGGTTTTATTGTTCCAATTCAAGGTTTCAAAAGATATTTCCACACCCAATGAACCAAATATCATGCGATGGATGGTCAAATCAATGCAACCATTAAGTGAAGAAACAAGAAGACTAGCAATTAATGAAAGAGACATTTATATATTCAAAGCATTGCAATTACATAAGAGTGTAGTGGCTACATCCAGCCTCAACAAAAATGGGTTTAACTCTCAATTGTGATGGAGAGCTCAAGCTTACAAATGGAAGAAATGGAAGAGAAAGGAGATACAAAAAGGAAGATGGAGTAGTTCCCACAAACCCTAACACTCCTCCAAGCTCTCCAAAATGAGTTTCTTTGTGCCTCCCATTGGCAAAGATGATTTCCCTTCGAAAATTTAGAAGAAATAGGTTTAATTTTGCCACATCAGCACTGCTTAGCATCGTCCTCACATCGCTCAACGTCCAAAAAATGCAGGCCAATCAGTGTTGGCTTCTGGCGCTCAGCCTTGAATTATGGTGTTGAACGTTGGAAAATGCGACAGGAATAGGGCTCAGCCTTGAATTCTGGTGCTCAGCCTTGAAATGCTAAGTTCAAATCTTTAAATTTGGCTTTTTTTTCTTCTTTCTTCTCTGGTTGACCACTTCTTTGGCTTGAGACAAAAGCTTCGTATCATTAAATTGGACACAAAAATGGGGATTAATGGTATAATTAGATATATGTAACCCATATTGTATTTATTCACAAAAGCAAAGTAAAAGTGAGGATTAAGTGGGTTAAAAGCTCAAGAGGAGTTGATTTTGTTGGCAAAAGATAACCAAGATAATGGTAAAAATCTACATTATCAGTCTGGAAGCGGCCTGGCGCCTGACGACGATGATGTCTCGCCAGGCGGTCTGCGCATGACTTTTGCCTGGCGGCGCTCAGGCAGCGCCAGACGATAATGTTGCAAGTAGTGGTTAGTGTGTGAGTTTGGTTAGCAAAGACTGAGAAGAGTTATTGCAAGCACACCTATACATATTGAACAACACAAATGAAATTATCCCTTACTTATCTGCACACAAAGTCATTGTGAAAGAGAACAATCCAAGACAATCAGAGAAATGGCATTTGATAGAGCATAATAGAACATTCATGCCTAAGTTTAAATATGAGGTTTTGTAATCTTATAAGACTTTGATGTGGTTAGCGAATGGTTTGAAATTTGATGTCATCTGTTGTACAGGTTATGAAATTAATAATTGCACATTCTATACGAAGTCTTTGGATGATAAAAGCACAATACAAAATAGTGGAGTCAGTCTTGAAGTTGAGTCACTACAATTTTCTACATCTAAAGATAAAAAATCTTGTATTTGGATCAATCACATACTATGGTGTAATACAAGAGATCTGGAAGTTGGTTATACCATGTTTACTATTGCCCTGTTCAAAAATGTAAGTAGGTTGACAATAAGAGTGGTGTCAAATTGGATGAATTAGGAATGACTCTAGTTGATTTTTCAAAGGTGGGTTATCGAGCGAGCCATTTATCATGGTACAACAAGCATCTTAGGTTTTCTATATTAAATATCATGCGTCTGAACATTGGTTTATCGTTCTTCATGGAAAAAAATTGATCTTAATGAAGAGAATTTGAGTGATCCTAATATTGTTGTCACCCACCCATTTAGAAGAACGACAAATGTTGACGAAGTCCCTCTAGTTGATGATGTACATGCAATTCGAGAAGATCACAATGAAGGAATATACATATGACCAATCAATAACTTTATGTATGAATTTCATGTTCTTGTTAAAATTTAGGTGTTTTGTTAAATAATGTTTTATATGTGATTTTATATGTTGCTTATTAATGTTTTGTGATGTTTTCATTTCACATATATATGGCTAAACATCATAGTTCATCAGAGGATGAAACACTGATAAGTGTGATAATTACCTATTGTTTACACTTCTTAGAAACTCTTAATTGTCTTTTATTCATGTATTTTTGTGTTAATCTCATGAAAGAATTTAGGATTTTGTTATTTATTTCAAAAAAACATGTTTACTTTGATGTTTATGGACTTTTGTAGAAAAGAATGGAAGATTGGAGAAAAATTCACTAGTTGCTGCCTGGAGCCATTAGCCCAGCTAGCTGGATGTACTCGCCCAGCTAACCAGA
>Ga0214543_1007284_pt1 | contig 19107 bp, 6 predicted proteins | sample CNSS2metaG_FD_160094 | JGI IMG/M metagenome (GOLD analysis project Ga0214543, IMG submission 160094) | Root nodule microbial communities from cowpea collected in UCLA plant growth center, Los Angeles, California, USA - CNSS2 | ecosystem: Host-associated > Plants > Roots > Nodule | place: USA...
TACAATTAAGGCTGAGATTGCATTGAGATTGCAATATGTGAATATAAATACGTACTCTGTCATATGAAAAAGAAACAAAACCGAAAAAGGAGATTCTAGACACTACTCTAATTCTTTCCCATCACCACTCTCACATATACACCTCCTTCTTTATCTCTCTTTTAAAAAAAACATATTGAAGAAGGTAGAAAAAAAAAAGAAAACATTCTCTACACTCTCTCTTTATCTCATTACCACCCACATAGACACCTCTCATCTTTATCTCTATTGGAAAAACAAACACAAAAATATTAGAAAAGGAGGCAAAAAAAAAAAAAGAAAAGAGAAAAGGTGAGGAGATATTGGAACTATTTTAAGGTACGTCACTCTCCATTCTTTCATTTCTTTAATTTAGTTTTTTATTTCAATTTTCATTCTTTTTTTAATCATAAAAAATATTTTTTTTCCTTTCTTTATTGTCTGCCCGACCACTCGCGTCGCATGATATCCAATTTAGACTTTTGTTTTTTCTAAAAATATATACAAATGATCTAAAAATAAAAAAAAAATATTTTTCTTTGTTTATTATTTTATATCTATTCGGTTGCTCACATCGCATGACATCCACAAGTACTTTAATATAACTTTAAAAAAAATATATTAAAAATTTATAATTGATTAAGAAAAAAAATAAAAGATTAGAAAAAAAGAATTTATTTCAAGTGTCTATCTGATCCCTCGCGTTGCGTGACACCAATTTTACTAAAATATAAATAAAAAAGTTTTCAAAATTATAAAACAAATTAAATCATTTTTCAAATAGTTTTTCAGTAAGAACTACGTAATCCTGATTCTCCATTCTCATGGAGATACGTAGGAGCGATGATTAATCCTCGTCGGGCCCTAAAAGATAAAAAAATATTTTTGTTTCTTTTGTACACCCTTTTATATTATTTTTTGGGAAAAATAAATATTTTGAAAAACCACATAACTGTTGCACATTTAATTAAAGGTACCGTCTTAGGACGGACGTTGTGGGGTGCTAATACCTTCCCCACGCGTAACCGACTCCTGGACCTAAAATCTGATTTTTCGCAGACCTTGCTCTCTTTTTATGGTTTTCCATAGTTTCCTATAATAACTGTGGTGGCGACTCCAAACCTGGTTTTACAATTTTTTTTTTGGTTCGTCGTCTCATCGCGATTTCGGTTGGGACAAATGGCGACTCCACTGGGGATAGCACGATTGTTGCATAGCACGATTGTTGCATACATATCGATCAGTGCTCGGCCATCTAGTTGACCTCCCTCTCAGAACTCGCAGTCATGATATATCTCTCATACAAGGTGTTTCTCCTGTTAAAGTTACACCCTATAGATATCCTTTCCATCTAAGAAACAAATAGAATAAATGATCCAAGAGATGTTGCAGGAAGGCATTATTGTTCCAAGCAATAGTATGTTCTCTTCACCTATCATTTTGGTGAAAAAGAAGGACAAAACTTGGCGACTTTGCACCAATTGTAGAGCCTTAAATGTTATAGCAGTCAAAGATAGTTTTCCTATTCCCATGGTGGATTAGCACCAATATCGCTGCTCAACCACAAGCTCATATTCTAGATTTTCTCACTTCATCTCTTTTGGTTGAGCTGCAACTTTGGGACTTAGCACCAACTATTTAATTTCCTACATTTTTCCTATAAAAACAACACAAATACATTAAATTCTATTTTTTACAACTTCTTCTCTCCTTATTCTTTATTTTAATGCAAAAGGGATTGTTTTAATGATTTTACATTGAATTTATGCAAGATAAGTGTCTAAATAATATGCAATTTTACTAGTATTAGACACTTATCAATTATCCATCGAAAGTTGAGCTTTTTCTTGTAGTGATAGTCATTTGAGATGCATTTAAAGGTTGTTTGAGAAAAGAAGATTTATAACTACTCATTACAAAAGAAAAAAGGATTTGAACCATCAACCTCAAAGACATGAGTATAAAAATGTGGAGGAGTATTATAAGGAGATGGAAATGCTCCTTGTTAAGTGTGAAATAGATGAAGGTTTAAACCTAACTATACCAAGTTTCTTAAATGGGAAAAATCAAGATATATTCAAGATGTTATGAATTTTTATCATTATAGATCTTTAGAGGAACTTGTCCAAAAGCTACAAGGCACAAAATCAACATAAGAGGAGAAGTTCCTACAAAAGATCATTTTCATAATATTTTGCATGGAAGGATAAAAAGGATGAGGGTCAACACTAGTAAGGTAAGTATTTCAAGACTCCTCATTCTTCTTCTTCTTTACACCAAAAATATAAGAGCTTTCCCCTTCTTCATTTAAATCCAATTTTCAAGAAAAAAGAAGTAAAACAAAGTGTTTTAAATGTTTGAGTTATGAACACATTGCATCTGAATGTCCAACAAAAAAGGTTATGATCTTGAAATATAATCATGAAATAAGTTCACATCATTCTTCGTCCTCTTCTTCCTCAAGTGAGGATTCCTCAAGAAACAAAGATTGTGAGTAATGTCCAACTGAAAGATATTTATTAATCATTAGGCTCGTGCTTGGTGTCAAAACATACCAAAAACATAAGAAAAATGGGTTGAATTGTGTTATAAGATTTTCAAAAATTATTCTCAAATCTTCGTATAATAGATATGAACAAACAAAGTTTAATGTTAAAAAGAAGTAATATCAAGCAAGTTCTCTAAGAGATTATTTCTGATGAGTAATTATCATATCCAACTTCAAGTTGATAGACGTGTTATTTAAGCCAAAAATAAAAAGTCAAACAAAAAAGGGTTTGTTTAGCTTTGATCTAACACTTGGACATGTTAAAAACCATTTTAGATAAACTCGAAGTGAAAATATTTAACACTCACGGGACTAATCATGAATAAAACTTGCATCCTTATTCTTAATGGAGGAAGTTCACCAATGTAGCAAGTCAAAAGATGGTTAAGTGAAGAAGGTAAGATTTCATATGAATCAACAAGGACTTGTATCATTTTCCTTCAATAAATTTTATGATAAATTTTATATCATGAAAAGGGAATCAAGTTGTTTGTTGTTAGGATGACCATGTCAATATGATAGAAATGTCATACATCATGGTTTTGATAATACCTACTATTTAATGTATATGAGACATAAGATCACAATAAAACATTTATCTCTTAAAGAAGGAATGAAAATCAAATCATAATGAACCTAAAGAGAAAAAAAAGAAAATATAGATGTGAGACAAAGAAAAAATAGTTTGATCATCAAGAAATCAAGTTTCACCTTATCCAAGAAGGTATTAACCATAGGACAATCCATAATTTCCATTTCTAAACATTTAGATTTCTCTTCCACTATCATTTCTTTCTTCTTAGATTTTACTAAAAACATTTGTACGATAGATGTATATCCCAAAAAAGAAAATCAGAGTACCTTATGAGCTTCTAGATCTTTACATATCCCAAGTTATACAAAGGAAGAAGGAATTCCAACAACCATTTATTTTTCAAAAGAAAAAACCTTTGTTAGTTGAGCTTTTTATTAGACTACTATTTGTGTTCATGTAATAGACCATTACTTGTCAAGTCATTAATAATATATAACCCTTGGGACTAAAATTAACATTTTGAAAAAGTAAAGGACTAAAAGTTAAAAAACAATTAATAGAAAACTAAAAGCATATTTAAGTCCATACTTTAAATAGAAATTTTTGGGTTTGGGGAAAGTTGCTCTTTAAATTTGTAAAAAATTTTATTTTCATTGCTGAATTGTTAATTTAAGGTAGAGAATCTTCCTCGACTTGTATTACTCATTCAGGATTAATATTTTTTATTCATCTTCTAGTTTCCTTCTACATTCTCTATTAATTTAATCGTTCAATGAAATTTTATGAAAAACAAATTATTCTCCCAAGTACATAATTAAGTGCCAATCAGATAACCATATCTAGTCTAGAGACAACCTTAGCCGATCAACCATTATACTCGATCATCGAACAATCGGTCATAAACATATTTTGACATGTACATGCACACTAAGAGGAAGGATTGTCGACACCGATTTTTTGTAGCCGGAGGATTAGAGGAAAAGCAGGCTTACGAGGAAAAACCACATATTACCATAATAAGCAAGCTTAGAGCATTATTGCGCCACAATTAGGCCTCCAAAAGGTAAAAGTGTAAGGTACACAAAATTTAATTAATTAAATAAATAAATAATTAATAAATATGGGTAATGGGAGTCTTTATGGTATTAAATGTTGATTGATATGATGTGGAAAATTACTAGCTTAAGTGGTTGAGAGTACTTGGTTATGTTCATAGGACTTGGGTTCGAGTCTTGTGTATGTTATTTAAGTGTTATTTAATTGATTATTATTTTAATAATCTGCATGATCATCATGAGTGATAATATAATCCTAGAATTATAGGAATTATCACGAAACATGAATTGGTTGAATGGTTGTGTTGATTTGACATTGGCATGGTTATGGGTTTGAACCTTGGTAGATTTAAACTTTCTTTTTGCCAAATTTCTCTTTGACATGAATGTGAAAGGACACCAAAACCCTAGCTGAAAAGAGGCAGCCAAGAGGGGTTGGAAAAACAACCACTAATGAGTCTTGAATGGCAATTAGGGCCATGTTAATGCAAATTTTCGTTTTAGGACCATTAACTTCAATTAAAACATGTTTAAGTGATCAATTAAGAGGGGTAAGAGTGGTTTTGCCAAGGTTGCCATTGGTGCATATTGAGAGAGTAAATTTCAAAGTGACTCACAGTGCAAAGGGTGGGAAGGAGCCTTGAAGGAAGAATCATGAGCTAAGGCAAATTGAGATCAAGAACTCAAAGAATTGCATTTTGGAGCAAGGAGTCCAGGTTAAGGGAGTTGGAACTGTTCTTTTTAATTAGTATTGTATAATTGTATGAAATGTATGATTAATTGGATGCATATAAACTATTCGTTCTGTGAATTACATGTTTCTGGAAATTTCCCAAAAATTACCTAGCAGGCTATTTGTAGCCATTAGGCGACGCATGCATATATTAGTGTGTTTCTAGGTTCTCGTGAAGAACCGCTTGGCAGCAAGACTGTCACCCAATTTCTAGGTTTTTAAATGAACGACCTGGCGGTGATAAAAACTCGTCAGGCGACGCGAGTCAAATTTGACTCGATTTTGAAGTTTTCTGTGTTCTAGGTGGATTCTGAATGGAAAGGAAGGGAGCCTTAACTTTGAATTGATTATTTGATGCTAGAAATTGGGAAATTATTCTGTCAATTGGAGTTAATTTTATGAAATTGCCATGAACGCTCTTTTAGGGTTGGAAATTTGGGGTTTTTGATGTCACGAGAATAATTGGTGGTTGAATTGTATTGGAAAATGTTAATTAATGTGTTTAGGTTGTGAACTCTTATAATTGTAAGTGAAATCATGTGAGAATTGGTAGAAAGTTACAAAGAAAGGAAAACAGAGAAATGTTGGGGCTTTGCAATTGTTGAGAAGTTTTGGAATTTCCAGAATTTGATGCATCGCCTAGCAGCAAGCTACGTGCCGCCAGGCGCCATTGCAGGAAAACGTGTTATTTTTGGTGTTGTGAGGTGTAGTGGTAGGGCTGGGGTTCTGCTAGACCCAATTTCCTTATCTAGTTGAAATTATGGATTATGGGTTGAGGGATTAGGGTGACTAAACCGACAAGATTTTAGAGTAGGAAATAACTCTAATGTGGTCTTGTACATATAAGGATAGTGGAATAGAAATAGTGCAAACTTGGGCTAGCTAAACCAGTACCAGGCATGATATTGGCTGCAGGATGAAAATAAGGACTTGGAGATTTTTGGGAGTTGTATAAATTACTATATGGTATACGTAAACATTACAGTATGGTGATTAGGTGGTATTGGATTAAAGAAAAAATTCTAAGGTGAGAGGAATGGGATACTGTTGTACTTGATGAGGGCAAGTATTATGTATAAGTTAAAAATGGAATGGTAACTAGGATTGACTTATTTGAGAAGGTGCGAATAATTATAGAATGATATGTGTATAACAATGGGTACATTATGGAGACCATGGAGTGTTGAATAGGGGAGAAATCTGATACTCTGTGTGTGTGCAATTGCGTGAAGAGGATTAAAAATGGGATGAAGTGCCACAAAACCAGTACAAGTTCGACCTACTATAGTGTAGCGCCTGACGGTGAGCTTTGAATCCCCAGGCGAGAGCTATAAGAACAAAAAAGTCTTGTTACACGTGACGCCTGGCGGTGAGGGTGATCTCGCTAGGCGATGTCTGCACCGTTAGTGGGCTTCGAGGCGTGTGGCGCCTAGCGGCACATGTCCCCTACTAGATGGTCTGGAAGCGCATTTTTCTTAGAAGCTCAAGAGCAATGCCATGCAATATTGCATAGGCAGAAACTATGTTTTGATTGCTACAGATGTGCGTGATCTACAAAGCTTTGGTGATACCTCGAAGTTCGGCTTGTTGGTGTTCCTTGAGTTGTGGCTCGAGATAGGGGTTAAACATGTGGCATTCCTTGAGTTGTGGCTCGGAATGACATCCCTTGAGTTGTGGCTCGGGATGGCAGATGAACACGAGGAACTCTTGAGTTGTGGCTCGGATTGTCGAGTGTTGCCGGTGAAAGTGTGCAAGTTGTGGCTCGTACGGATGGGTCCAAATAGATTGCCCTCCTCAATGTGTGGCTGATGAGTTTGGTAGTCTTGGGACGTTACGAACTTTGTTCGTATTGGGAACTTCACCTGGTGCACGTGTTCTACAAGTTGTGGCTTGTAGGTGTGGCGACAAGACATCTTGAGGTATTCATCTAAAGATGTAGATCATGGATGACATGGTGGTGGCCATGTTGTGTGGAATCAAATGATATGAGTTCCTTGATGGGTGTGCATATATTTGAATTGTATGTATATAAATATTTTATATGTTGTTAGCTCACCTTATCTACTTGTATTTGGCGATGATCGTGTACTTGGTACACTAGAGCCGATGATGTTGCAGGTGGATCTGGTGAGGCATAGAGTCGGAGCGTGAGCTATATGGGAGAAAAGATTTATCAGAGATTTTATTATGATTTTGAATAAATTGTAAACTTTTCTCTTATTTGGATTTTTTATAAGTATGGATTTAAGTTTATTTTACGATGAAACAAAGTTTTAAATTTCCCACATTTTGGAAAATGGAATTATAATAAATGATCTTTTATCCTTAATTTTTTATTTTATTATTTAAATTTGTAATATCTGGTCGGGATGTTACAAAAAGTTCATTAAGGACACTATAAATAGGACATGTAGGTAAAGTATTTGTGACATTTGGACCATCTGCATTTATTATGCTTATTAAGTACCTTTTACAAGTATTTGGTCAAACGATATACGTGAAGGAAGAGCAAGCGGTTGGAGAAGATGATTGACAATAAGGTAGAGGAGTTGGAAAGTTAAAGGGTCAATCACTACAAGAAAATGTTTCATTAGTAACTAATTTTAGTGACCAAAAGTTGTTAGTCATTATAATGACTAATTTAGATGCTAATTTACAAAGTAAAAATTATTGGTTACTAAAATATAATTGGTCACTAAAGTGGTTTTTAAAATTAGTTACCATTGTTTTGACTACCAAAATGACTTAGTTACAAAATTGATCTCTAATTAATTAGTAATCAATTTAGTGACGAATTATAATTTTTTATTTATAATAGTGACTATTTTAGGAATCAATAATTTTTAATTTTATAGATTGGTATCTAAATTGGTCACTATAGTAATTAACAACTTTTAGTCACTAAAATTTGATATTAATTAGGCATTTTTTTTAGTGACATATTTGGCCTTACAAGAACACCATATAACCAATAATAAAAGATATAATATACTTGCTATGGTGGTTGTTATTGTATCACTTTCAATAACTCTTCCTATTTTTCATTGAATGTGTCAAAAATTAAAAAAAAATGTGATTATAATCCATACAAAGGCAACGTTACAAGAACGATCATATCTCATAACATAGTTAATACAAATATTGTTTTAATACATGAAGATACAATGAGGATTTATAATTGTCATAATCCTTCTTCTTGTTTAACCACAATTGTATATATCAAATATAATAGAATAGTCCTCAAATATTTCTTAACCTTGTGTTGAAAGTCCCATTTGCAGTGTAGTAATCTACAAAAACTAGGTTTTGGGAGATGAGGTGAACTATAATTTCGTTATTTTTAGAAGTAATATTAAATTTTCACAAAAAGAGAATACATTAGAGAGAAAGCTAGCAACTATGACTAAATCTTGGCCTTCAACTTTTATATATAACAAACAGATTTAGATCATGCCAAGAGAGTATGCTTGTGTTATTCTAATTTTCCTGTAAAAAAGACAAAACAATAACAGCATGAAAGACAACGTAAAATGTTTTTAGTGACACTAGTAGGGGTACGGGTCACGCTTTCATAAACCAAATGCTTAAAAAAATTATTTATTATTAGTACGACAAAGACGGCATTTAAGCCAAGAAAAAGAAATGGCTGATATTATTGTGGAGAAACCATAAAAGCTTTTCATGGCACACTACAATTGTATGACAAAAAATGGCTTTAAAAAGGTGTATTTTAAGTCTAAAGGGTATGACTCGGTTCTGCTTTTCTCAATCCACCAATAAGACAACCTGAGATGAATAGGATGGCTTGGCATATATATAAAATGGAAAAATAAATCAAAATCCTACAAGGGTAGTATTTGGATAATATTCTTCATAAATATTTTTAAAGAAAAAAAATGATAAAACAAATATAAAATAAATCTCTACATGAGTTAAAATTAAAATTGAATGGGTTTTTCGTCTCCAAATTATTATTATAAAAGTATGTTTCATCTTTAAACTAAATTATAAAATACTTCATTTTACATTTTATAAAAGTAACGTAAAATATCTTCATCAACAAACGACATGCAAAATTTATATTATAGTCCGTTATGAACTTCGTTTATCAAATGAAAAACATTGTATATATCATTTGTTAAGAAGGATTACATTATAAAGTTGAGATTAAATATTTTGTAATTTAGTTTAGGGATGAAACCTAATTTTTTTTATAATAGTTTGACGATGAAAAACCATACTTAATCTTAAAATTAATTGTTTTTATAAAAGAAAAATTGAAAAAACTTCTATTATTAAAATACTTTTGGTTAATTTGAACTTTATAAACAAATTTATTTATTTTCATGTATTAAAATTGTCCAAATACATATATGTTGACCTTGATGCATAGGACAGAAGAAAGATAACACAAAAAAGAGATAAGACAAGGAATTTTTGGATGGTACTTATCTGCTTACACGACCTTCCAATATGATTCTTGATATGCTAGTCTTTAAAATCTTGCCCCATAAATCACTTCAAGCCTTTGATGTGTGTGTATATATATATATATAGGTATCTTGGTCTTCTCAAACACCAAGCTAATTCTCTCACTGATATCACTAGAAAAGCACTTTAGGGTTTGCTAAATAGCTACCGTTTTTCTTCTCATTGTGCTTTTTGTGAGACAATGGCTACTTCAGTTAAGCCAAGACATGTTATCATGCTAATTGTTCTGACATTGTTTATAGTGAGTTCAGAAGCTCGAAATGTTCCTCAACTCACAACAATAGAGAAGAAGATTCATAATAAGTTTGGATTACGTGAAGTAATCAACAATGTGAGAAATGGGAAGTGGCATGGGAAGAGGTCAATGCTTGGTGGAAGGTTGGAGAGAGTTTCACCTGCAGGACCGGATCCTGATCATCACTAATCATATTAAATTCGAGTTCAGATTCTCTATTACTATTTTTTGATATTATTATTCTACTGAATTTTCAAAATATCGTTGTTATTTTGAGAATACAATAGAAATTTGATATCAAAAGTTCAACTGAGAATCTAAATTCGTCGTATTAATTAATATTAATTAATGTATGTTTAGTTCAAATTTTCGTAAAATTTTAATATTTCAATGCATGATTTAGAAAAGGGAAAAAGAATAAATTGTTTTTTAAAAAGAAAAACAATGTCCCCAATGTACCATGTGTTTGTTAGGTGTTTCACTGCTAGATGAATCCTAACAATGTCATTGAAAAACCATGAGTCAATGAAGTGTTAAAGGTTTGCTTAACAATATTATTATCAATAAGAATGAGCCAATTATTGGATCTTAATGTATTTTCATTTCTCTTGCCTAAATAAAATTGTGGTTGATTATCTTCAATGCACTTATCAGTGATGATTTAGACCTGTGAATATGAGGTTTTCCATTCAATTGGTGGAAACACATGTTAATCTGAGAAGAACTTGGAAATTAAAATTATGTTTTTTAATATTTTGATTAGATGTTCTGAAAATCTATTCGAATAGGTGTTTAGTGTTTCTTAAAAATAATATAGAATGGTGAACAAAGGATATTCCTTGCATATATTTTAATTTGTAGGACCTACGGATCTAAAATACTTCTATATATATTTTTATGCTTTTAAATTTTGAAAATTTCTTCACTTTGACTTAACTTTCAATTACAGAGAAAAATATTTGAACTGTGAATAAATTAGTCTGAGTGCTTTATATGTGCATCTGTGCAGTTATCTCTCTTTACCTATTAAATGACATCAAATGTAATGTAAAGTGATAGATGAGAGCAATAAATAATTGCTATGGAATCAAAATCCGTTATTTATGCCAAAATAATATATTTAACATGTTACTGGACTTTCAAATAGACGACCAAATCACTAAAGATTCTCTAAATAAAACAAAATCTTAATTATCATGTTATAAAATATCTCAATCATCATTCTAACTTTCTAAAAAATTTATTAATTTATTATCATACTATCATGTTTATTTATGGTTGCTACAAACATGAAGGTATGGATAGTGATTATCTTTAATTGATGAAAATAATACGTCTTGAAAAGTTTTACATTGTACAGGAGTCTAGGACAAGTTAAGGAGTGGATGGTAGTGATTATATAATGTGTTTTAAGTCCATGATATTTTTTACCTCAAGTCAAAAACACTTTGAGCTAGTGTTTGGCTTCTTTTATATTCTTTTAGTAGGGTGTTGTGAGTTGTAATTAAATTCTCACTCTAGAGAGGGTTGATATATTTGGGATCAAAAGGTTGAAAGTGTTTGTTGCGTATTATAGATTAGAGCCGTCAAAATGGGTTATAACCCGCGAGCCAACCCGGCTCATCACGGATTTAGGTTGGGTTGGGTTGAAAAAAAATTACAAATTTCAGTACGGGTTAAAAATGAACCCAACCCACTAAGAACCCGGCTCATTTGGGTTGAACCCGTGATGAGCCGGGTTGACTCACCAACCTGTCAATAAATTTTAAATATTAAATTAATATTATATATATATATATATATATATTATATGTATTGTAAGGTCCATTTATTTTCTGCCTAATCCTTAAGGGCTGCCTCAAAGTTAGTTGGGCCTAGGACTGGCCCAAGAAGGGGAACCATACCCTAAGTCTGTCCTAGCCTAATCTTTTCTCTTCATTCGCATAAAATGCAGTCGTCAAGTCCCTAACCTCTCCCCAGAAGCTTTGCTAGGGTTTGATCCTACGCCCCTTTCAAGCTAGCCAAACCTCGTTCTCTTGTCACGTAAGTGGTTCTTGAACCGTACTCTTCGCATTCTAAGTTGGTTCTCATGGTTCTGCTGGGCTCACTGTAGCAACCTTGCTATTTTTGTGTCTTTTTCGCAGCTCTTGAGTCCATGTTCGAAACTATTGGGTTCGTTGAGTCAAGAGTCGAAGTTGTATGCTAAACCCTTTCCAGGTTAGGGAAGCTTGAGCTTATAATTGCCTGTAATTTTAGTATGCTTCTGGGTCTGAATCATATGCGTGAGGTATGCTCATGGTTGATTGTGTGATAGTGGTGAATACATGACTTCTTTTTGGTGTTACGTGTTGTGTTTTCGCGTGGGTATAGTGATGGGTACTGTTTTTCTCACCTAGGCGAGACTAATAGAGGATCGCCCATGTTTTTGTGTGCAAACTATCGCCCAAGCGATTGATTTCATTTTTGGGCAAGGCGCGATCTCGCTTAGGCGAGAATGGACTCGCCTGAGTGAGAATCTGCATGGACCGCTGTTCAAGGGCTCAAGTTCTCGCCTAGGCGAGGAGGAGCTCGCCTGAGCGAGAGGATCTCTCGCTTGAGCGAGGCTTTCTAGCCTGAGCGAGACTAGGGCAACTTTTGTGCTACGATGTGATTGGCCCACTGGTATGGTTGCTTGTTGTATGAATTGGGAAGCATGAAATATATGAATTGTTGTTTATGCATGATGTTGATATTATGGGGACTTTCTGATTGGTTGGTGAAATACGTATAAAGCGTGAGTAGGACGTAATCCCATGGCTCTTGTAGGGAGAGCTTATGGTGGCGCCCCACTAAATGGATGTAATTCCTTGGACCCTCCTAGGGGGAGACCACGGTGGTGCCTCATCTATTGGACTTAATCCCACGAACCTCGAGGTGAGAGTTCATGGTGGTGCCTACACAACAGGACGTAATTCCACTATTTTATGGTGGTGCCTCACGGCTAGGACGTAATTCCACAAAGGCCACATGGTGGTGCTTCCTGTAAGGGTGTAATTCTGTGAAGGCCTCGTGGTGACACCTCACTACTAGGACATAATTCCACTGTTTTGTGGTGGTGCCTCATTACGCGTATCTGGATTGTCTAGTTTTGGATGGTAGTAGTTCGGTATCTCCTGTGTGGTTCTCCATTATTTATGCTTGACTATGTGATTTGACGTTGTGTGTTCTGATATAATTATCTTAGGTTTAATTAATCGTAAGGTACCCAGTTTGGTACTAGAGTGTCAAATTGGTACCCGCTTTTAAAAAAGTGTCAATTGCATCCCAACTTTTGAAAATTGCTTCAATTAGGTCCCTTTGAGACAGAGTTGACTAACGCCGTTAGTCAACGTGTTGGGTCGTGTGAGACCTCTTTCCATGAAAAAGGGCATGTTTGGTGTCCTATGTACCTTCATACTCTAAACTTTAAAGTCTCTGAATATTCATGTATGTGGCGTTTTATTCAATTTGAGGTTATCCAGTTTTTGGGATGTTACATTTATGGTATCAGAGCGGTCGTTCCTTAGGTATGTGGACTTGGGTGTCCGCTTCACTTTCTCTGTGTCATTTTGAGTATTTTTAGTTAACTCCTGTCTTATCGCGCTGATAATCGATTATCCTTTGAGATAATCAATTAGTCCAAAGCAAACTCTGAAAAATTATAAAAAAAAACTTATGATAATCAATTAAAAAAGTGCGTTCTGTAAAAAAAAAACTTTCTCTCATTGCTTTGCTACTTGGGTTCAACCTTTTGACTCTTGACCTACTAATTTAACTATTTCAAATAACATACACATATTACAAGACTTAAACAACTAAACTCTTAATTTTTAAATTAATCTATTGAATCCAAGCTTCATGCCTTCTTTAAGCCTTCAACATTTTTCCATGCATCACCATTAAGTCTTCCATACTTCTTCATAAGTCATCATTATCAAAACTCCTTATTGAAGTTCTTCTTTTATCAACAACATATTGATTTGGGGATTTTTTAGTGGTTGTGAGAATCTAGGATTATATGTTTACTGAAGAAATAAAGTGTTTTAAATATTAACAAGTTAAATGCCTACCTTTTGAAAGTATTAAAACATCTACTATGTGAAACTACTAAGACGTCTACTCTGTAAGACTATTAAGATATCTACTTTGTGAAACTACTAGACATTTGATGTATCACAACTTAGTTTGAGATATGCACTATTAACTTCTCATTTGTGTACAATAGATAATTCTAAGAGTTTGACCAAAGACTTGTTTGATGTATCGACAATAGATTCATCTAATTTGTGTACCATTGGGTCATATGTTGTGTTGACCATTGGGACATCTAATATGTGGATAATTTGATCATTTGATTTTTTTTAATGCCCATTAAGTTGTCTACTGCATTACACCTTCAACAACAAAATTTGTTACCTTGGAGTATCTCTTACATTGGATTTTCTACACCATAATACGTTACTTTGGATCATTTATCACGCTGAAATTTTTGTAACAAAATTGGTTACTTTAGATCAAATGAATTAAAACCAAAAGATTCCATCTTTGAGAAACAAATTAAGTCCACCAAAGATAGTTATAAATAGACGTCCATCACCCACCACTTAACCACTCATCACACCACATTTTATTTTCTTATTTGTAATGCTTTTTCCTAACTTCTGCATGGAAGGCTAAACCTTTATGGATTGATTATCTTGTAAATTCATAGTTAATTGAGGTTATGTGTAATTATAGTATTGTTCATCAATTTCTTTAAATAAAGTCTATATCATTTATTCTTTTTAAATTATGTTTTTTGCTGTTAGGATTATCTTATAATGTTAATAATTATGCTATGTTCTCTATTTAAGAATTCTTGTTAGTTTGCCTCAAATAACCTTTTGTTTGCTTAATTCAAGAGGTAAGACCAAACTCATGAATTAATTGACACGTGCTTAATTACTTCAGGTTTGTTTAGAAATTAAATGAATGATAAACATATGATAACTGACGAAGAATTCAACAATATAAATGATTTGGAGAATTAATTCATATTTGTATAATTTTTTTTATATTTACATCGTCTATAGTGAAACCCTTTTTTTATTTTTATTTCATGATTTTATGCTCTTTGCAAAAGCTCTAAGTGTTGGCTCATTCATATCTCTATTGAATTTGTTGGGAGATGACTAGGATTGACTAACTATATCACTACCAACATTTTAAATAGAGTAAATGATCCCTTGGACTGTCTGATCAAGGATTGGACGATCTACTCTATGAGTAGATGAATTGTTTGTTAGACAATCTACTTCTATTTAATTTTATTATGGAAAGAATAGTTATCAACACTCTAAATGAGACTCAATGGACTAGACACTCTAATGAGCCTCAACGTACTAGACACTTTAATGAGACTTCACTTATTTCTCAACTGCAAAAAACACATGTTAGAACATTCAGAGAGTATGTGTGATTCAAGGATAACTACACCATTTTTCACTTTAAGCAATAGGTAAAAAGTGTTGTCTGAAGTTAAAAAGGTGTGGCCTAAACTTTAGACAACACTTTGACAACAGTTTTGTAGGCATGGAGGGTATGGTTGTCCACATAGGTTATAGGCAATAGTTTTTGTACTAAAGGCCACACAATTTACAAATTGTTGCTTTATAGTGTTAGAATAAGCCACACATCTTAAATTTGCTTATTGTTTATAGATAACACATTTTGAATGTTGTTTGTTGTTTATAGGCAGAAATTTTAAATGTTGCTTATTGTTTTTAGACAACACACTTGAAAAGTTGCTTCATGTCTAGACAACATATTTTGAATTGTTATCATATGTAAAGGGTATACCTCTTATCTATCCTTTAAAGATTTTTTCTAATGTGGCTTGTTATTTATAGGCAACACATTTTAAATGTTGCTTAATGTGTTTAGAAAACACACATGAATTGTTACTTCATGTTTAGACAACATATTTTTAAATTGATTTAGAACATAAATGTACATTTAGATCAATAGTTTTAAAATTATAATTATTCATTTAAGAAATTCTTATATTATTTTGTGTTATTGATCTATGTAACATATTAATTATAATTTTAAAATATGACTAAATATTGTTATATTACAAATATAATTATTATAAAAGATGTAAAAGATAATAAATAGTTAAAAAAATTAATTATTTCATTTTAAATATAATTAATTAGATTTTTTTAATACTTTTTATAACAACGTTTCAATGGAAAATAAAATTATTGTATTAGTTAAAAGTTATTTATCATTTTAAAAAATTGTACTGCACCTAAGCGGACTAATAAAACCACACGGCCAAGCCCGCCAACACATAACCCCGCAAATGAAGTTATCAAGCAAGCAACCGGTCAAGCGAAAGCACATAGCGGCCTAGGCTGCCTACTTCAGAAGATAAGACGTCATCTGTTGACCACTCCAGACTTAGAATATCACAAACAAGGCCCCTGGAACCAACAAACATTAACTAGGGGCCTGGGCTTAGCCTAGGCCCATCTAGAACCCAAACACTGACCCAACCCACTAGAAGGGCAAACATAATTAATAACTCTATAAATACACGTGGAACCTAGCAATTTAAGGTACACTTTCATTAATTACTTAATAAGAGATTTGACTTTCTGAGAACCCTTTAGCTGACTTGATCGTCGGAGCCGTCTCTGCAGGTAACCCCTCAAGGGTCCAAACTATGTGCATCAACAGATGGCATATGCAAGCCGAGAAGAGGCCAACTCGAGAGATTGAGGATTGAGGTAAGGTGATATTTGTGTCCTTAACATCTCTCATTTGTTTCTGCAGGAACAAAAATATATATAATAAATAAAACTTATAAATAAGAGATTAACATATATAATAATAAAGTATATCTTGATAATTTTTTAACATATATTGCATTGGACTTTTTAACAAAAACAAATGTTATTGTGTATTAAAAATTTAAGGTTTTTTTGTGTGTTATGTTACGAGTAAATATAAGGCCACATTTTTTTTGTCACACATTTTAAAGGCAACATTTAAAAAAGTATATTATAAATAGACAATATTTTATAAAGTGTGGTTTTTTACAATTTAATTCACATTTGTAAAAAAGGGTGGTCTTTGATATTTTTAAGCCACATATGTAAAAAGGTGTGGTTATTGATATTTTTTAAACCACACGTATAAAGTTATTAAGATGCCTTGAATGTACATTGTCCCTTTATCTCCTTTACTTCATATAATTATGGGTTGTAATGAGGTATAAAAGGGTTGTTATTTTTATCCTTTTATAAGGCTAAAAGCATTTGTATCATGTATCTCTCTATTATTATTCAAAAATAAGAAACTCTTGAACTGCCATGTGGACATAAGTCACTTTGACTGAACCACATAAATTTGTGTGTCGTCTTTTTCTCTTAATCTTTTTCATTTGTCATAACAAGTGGTATCAAGAGCTCTAGGTTACGCTAGGGACCTACTCTGGAGAAACACAATGTCTTCGTACAAATTCGATATTGATAAATTCAATTAATCGAATGATTTCACTTTGTAGAAATTGAAGATGAAAGCAGTTTTGGTGCATCAAGGGTGCGATACAACACTAGAGAGTGCATATTGTAACACCTTCTATTTTATATTAATTATATTTAAATTTCTTGTTTAAATATGTAGTAGGAAGTAATTTTATAATTTCATAAGTAAAATGACAAAGGGCTTTGTACAATGTAAATGATTATTTTTAAGTACCAACTACTTCATATTTTTTACTTGCCTAAGTAAAATTTTAATTAAGGCTTTATTAACCGTTGGATTAGGTTTAAAATTTTACAAAGCATTCTTAAGATATACTTTTTCAATATGACCGGTGGAATTTTGAATTAAAGGTGTATGCAAGGAGCAGTTACTTCCGCACTTTAGTGTAAAAATCAGGTCTCCAATTGTTGTCCAGTTCTGAGTTACCTTGGTAAATATTTTATTTCTACTTCGTCAACCGTTGGATCAAGATGAAATATTTACACAGAGTTATTAAGACATATTACTAAAGTTTGACCGTTTGATTTGGATTTAGAGGTCTGTGGTTGCAGAAATAATATTTGCAGTTTGAACTAACGTCACTTACGTTCTGTTTTGAGTTATTTCAGTAATGAGATGAATATATTGATGAGTTGAGACTCAAAATTATAAGAATATGATTATTAAAAGTTTGATAATGAGGATTTTGATATCCTAAATTTAAAACATATGGAAATGATTATTTTATTGATTAACTTGACTTTGATATTTTTGGCATGGTTGGTTATGTTATTATGAAGATTTAAACTTTTTTGAAGTTGTTTCATTCAATTGAAAGTTTATTCAAATAACCATGTTTTGAAATGTTATGATGAAGTTTTAGAGTTAAAGGAAAGGCTCACCCTTACTTTCTTTATTTTTCAGAGGAAGAAAATGGAGATCTAGAATGTAACAATGAGATTGTCTAGTTTAACTTTTCATATAACTTTGGATTCTGTTAAAACTACAACTGATATGGTGTAACTATTTTTGTGATGTATTTCAAACTAAAAGTACCTTTATTTGATTGTGAAAGTATAAACAAACTTCTGTTACAAACACTTATATGTATGTTAACATTTTATTCACATAAATATCTTGTATGTCTAACAGATGATACATTTGAGTGGTGTATTTTTTTTTAAGTTTGGTATTTGTTAAATAAATACAAATAAATTTTCCTTACATAAGTAAATGTTACAATAGACAAGTAAAGAACATCTAGTAGCACCAAGTTTTAGTTGGGGTGTTACACATATCAATTACCTACGACTATGACAGATGATGTGAAGAACATGATGTTGGAAAAAGCACACAATTTGATTCTCTTGAGTTTGACTGACGAAGTTATGAGAGAGGTGGGTGAAGAGACAATGGTTGCGGGGATGTGGACGATGTTGGAAGAAAAATTCCATAAAAAATCCCTATCCAATAGATAAGTAAAGAACATCTAGTAGCATCAAGTTTTAGTTGGGGTGTTACACATATCAATTACCTACGACTATGACAGATGATGTGAAGAACATGATGTTGGAAAAAGCACACAATTTGATTCTCTTGAGTTTGACTGACGAAGTTATGAGAGAGGCGAGTGAAGAGACAATGGTTGCAGGGATGTGGACGATGTTGGAAGAAAAATTCCATAAAAAATCCCTATCCAATCGGTTTTATCAGAAACAACGTCTCTATACTTTGTAGATGTTTGAGAATATATTGTTGAGTCTCTTAGCAAGCGTACCAAAAGTCAACTGTAGTATAATGATTTAAAGTAGGAGTGTCGAACCCACGAGGAACGGATCAGTTAAAATAACTAATTATCTCGATCAGCATATATATACAAAGATTTTAATTTGATTTGACATTAACTATTGCATGAAATTAATATAGTAAAAGCAGAAAAGTTTAGAAAAATACAGTAAAAGA
>Ga0214543_1007288_pt1 | contig 19100 bp, 12 predicted proteins | sample CNSS2metaG_FD_160094 | JGI IMG/M metagenome (GOLD analysis project Ga0214543, IMG submission 160094) | Root nodule microbial communities from cowpea collected in UCLA plant growth center, Los Angeles, California, USA - CNSS2 | ecosystem: Host-associated > Plants > Roots > Nodule | place: USA...
ATCAATCCATCATCTTCTTCTCTTGAGCTTTGTGAAAGGAACCTTCACATCTAGATAGCTTGCTATCTTAATGTCCAGTGGGGATTTCGCTTAGCTTTCTTAATCAACTCACACCATATTCAAAAATATAAAAAGGAACAAGATAATCCTTCATCAGACTATAAGTTACAAATAGAGAGACAACACAAAACAACTTTTGCTCAAAAGATATTAAATTGAACCCAAGCTCCTCTCAAGGATTTTTATCCAAAAGTTAGCTTGTTGATCATTGGAGCCAACAAACTCTGTGCAAATTTCCTTGAACAACAATTTTTCTCTAACAAAATGACAATTAATTTCCATGTATTTTGTCCTCTCATGAAAAACAAGGTTGGAAGCAATGAGAAGAGCTGCTTGATTTTCATAATGCATCCTACTTTGCTTTCAAAATATCTCAGTTCCTGGAGAAATTGTTTTATCTACACAAGTTCACAAGTGATTGATGTCATTGCCCTATATTCAACGTCAAGTAAATACATTATGTTTATTGCTTTTCTAAGAAATAATATTCTCTCCAATGAAAAACAATATATAGTAGTGGAATGTTTATCTATAGGAGACCATGGTCAATCAGTATCATAATATCTAGATATTTCCGTACTTCTTATCATCATATAGAAAACCTTATCTTGAAGCCTTTTTAAGGTATTTGAGAATGCAAATGAGACCATTCTGGTTATCAATGCAAGGAGCCTACATAAACTAACTAACCACACCAACTACAAAAGTTAGGTCAAGCTCAGTAATAGTAAGATAAATAAGTTTTCCCACAAGTATTATGTATCTCTCTAGATTTGAAAATGGTTCACTTTGTTTTACCATTAATCTTTTATTTGAACCCTTAGGACTATCCACAGGTCTACAATCAATCATTCATTACTCTGGAAGCTCAACTTCTTCCATTGTTCAACACTTGATGATATTTCACTGTTGTCTATTCCAAATGATCATGAAAACCTTGGTCAATTTGTGGGTTACATGCACCTGACTAAGCCATGCAGAGAAATGGTGCCTGAGGGAGAATGTTCTAATACCAAGTTGAAAGAGTATATATGAAGAAAAGAGCTTGAGAGATATTAATTTAAATCTCCCTTCTGATTCAAATTCATATATATAAGGACCAGTGGCTTACAACGTAAGCTTAAGGAAAGAGAAAGAAATACAACACAGCTTTTGCTCAGAAGATAATATAAACTATTCTAACAATAACATAATAAATAAAAGATAGACGCCATATCCAGCAAGTCATAAGAGAAAAAATTAGAGAGGAAATAAAAACAAAGCAAATGAAAGCCTCCAATATCATGCTTCATAAACAAACAATAAAAAAAGATAAATATCAATGTGATGTAGTTAGTAAAAGCCAGGATGATGCACTGTTTAGATACTTGATAAGAATTTAATGGAGCATGTTTCAAGTTAGTGTATCTTCATTGTTAGAACAACAGTATGACACTAAAATGCTCAACCTGAACACAGCCAGAATAGTTATATAGTTCAACCTAAAAGGTTAACATAACCTGTTTGTGAGTTATGTTTACATAGCTTGGTACAATCAAATCCGGGTAGAATTATACCCAGCAGTACTTCCAAATATATGGAAATTGAGGCTTGTAAACTCTATTATTTAGTAACATATATAGATGTAGAATTCCCTACCAGCTGTTTGATCTAAGCAGGGGTATGCATTAATTTAAAGAAGGGGTAAACAATACTAAGAGTACTAAAGTAGTGCCATCAAAGAGCAATGATATGGTAAAACATCAGATCCAACAAGCACCTGAAACATTTTTTTTTTTGCATATTAAACAATACTAAGAGTACTAAAGTAGTGCCATCAACATATGATCCACTGACTTTTCATTGGAATTTTCACGGGCTCACCGCATCAACAATTACTCAATATAAGTGTCGGTACTCATGAACTATAGAATACTGACTCGGAAGAAATAGATAACGAAAGTAAATCTCACAAACCTCATTGAAGTATCTTATTAAAAGATTTTTGGTAACTCTGCCAATCCCAGAACCACAATCTGAAATTCAAGAGTTGGCTGATTAGAACATCCATGTCCAAAAATAAATATTAAAAGGGATTATTACATTCAACAAAAGCAGATTCCAAATGTCATAAATCCCAAAAACACTCAGAAAATCAAACTAAAACACAATAGTCACCTTTCACAAGGAAAAAATCAAGTAAAATCTAAGCAAAAATCCCATTCGATTTAAAAATCTATGAAACATCATCGCTAAGAATCCACTGGTTTTCACTAGTGGGGTTCAATAACAAAGGGACAATGAAAGAGTACCAAGAACAACAAGGGGTTGGCGTCTGGCATCAGCAGGAAAACGTTCGGATAGGAGGATCTTCAAAAAATCCTCACTGCAACTTATGTCAGGCTCATTCACATTTGCAAACCCTCCCAAAACTCCATCCATAGTTGGATTAACACCCTGCTCTCACAAACAATAAAAAAGCAAACTTTACAACAACATATTAATTGCAACAAACCCCAGAAGATATATCCAATTTTTTTGAATTTCTTCTGGAAAAAACAGAAACCCACATAAGAAACAGAGACAGATATACCTCCCAGTAGGAGACGCCGTCGCGGTACCACTGGGTCTTCTTACTAGGGTCACCCGTGTGTTCCCTCCACATTTCATCGGCAGTCTTGAATTCACGGCCATTGGAATCTAAGCCAGTGGCGTCCATACAGCTGATATTCCGGTTCGGGGAAAAAGAGAGAGAAGGAAAGTGCGAATGAGTAGCTGAAGCAGTGAATTCCCGAGAGCGTGTGCGACCGCTAAACAGAGAATAAGGAACCCAATGGCACAGCATACTCAAGACTCAAAAAGAGGCCCAAGATTTCTTCTGTGTGTCGCACTGTTCTTCAGCATGGAAAATTAAATTAAATTAAAAATTAAAAACAGAATTTAAGTTTATAAATCTCATTAATCCTTCCTCCTTCGTAGAGATAATAGTCGCTTATATAATTACTCTTTCTGTCATTTTCTTTAATATAAAATTGTATTATTCAATAAATTTTATTGTCTAATAATTTTCAAATATTTTTAAAACTTCATTATTTTAATATAATAAAAATATTAATATACAAATTACTTTTATAAAATTATATTATTTTAATAGACTTAATTAAATTTTGAGTTCCTATAACTTTCAAAACTTTTAATTGAATTTTTAATAAATTTTGATAAAATATTAAGTCTTAAAAAATTTAAAACTTTTTGATTATAATTCAGACTGGTTCAGATGTAAAATAACTAAAACCTTACAAGAAATTTAATAACTAACAAAATAAGAGTACAGCATCACTCTAACAATGTATACAGTATAATCAAGTTCTCAAAATAGCAACTCCGAAGAACAATGAGACACCAGTTCTAAGAATCATCTCTGAAGAAAATGTCCACTCAATACTGATATCACTACTTAATTGGTTTGAACAAGCATGTTTTGTAGGCTCTTGCTACAGTGTTAAGTATCATGCCCAAGCTTCGCTTCTCACTGTTCGATTGATCTACGCACATTAATCCCAAATACAGTGCCTGCTTAACTTGATGAAAATTTGCTTCAGTTATTTCCATTCTCTCATCAATAATCTGCAGCAAATCTGCAGAATTAAGTGTTCTTATGTACCTAACAAATTCAGCATCATCTCCATCAAACTCCTCTTGAACCTTCTTATCTAGTATCAGCTCCAGCACAAATACTCCAAACCTATGTATCTCTACAAAATAACAGAAAGCACTGATGAACTTGCATGCCAAGAAAATAGAAAAAGGAAAAGACACATTGTTTGAGGACTAATTTTCTATTATTCTTACTTCTTTCATTGTTGTTGTGATCTCCAACTTTGAACCTTGAAATTAATGGTTCCATATTGTCGGACAGCAAAATACTACTTGTGTCGAGTTCATAGTCAATTTCAGGCCATTCCTTCTGCATATAGCGCATGCATTCTACAATCCCCATTAACACTTTCACTCTATGATTCCATGATGGACTTGACCCTGATAACCACATTTCAACGTTTTCTTCTCTCGTCCATTCTGTGATAATGGCCCTGAATTTTCTGCTCTTACACCACCCCAGAACTCTGACAAGGTTTTTGTGGTGTAACTTAGACAGAATATTGCATTCATCAACAAATCTACGGTAACTGTCCCTTGGTATATCATCCCAGTACATCTCAATTTTCACTTCAGTACCATCTCTCAATGTCCCTTTGTAGATATGAACAACATCACTCATCCCCACCAAATTCTTATGTGAAAAACCATCAGTTGCTGCTTTTAGAATTGCTGGTGTAAACCTCCAACCTCTTTGAAGTTTCCTTGGGAGAAAATCAGGCCTTTGGAAACAAAGCCATACCAAGGAAATTACCATAAAAATGACAAGGATGGGAAAGCAAACTAACAGAACAACAGCCTTCACAGTAAACTTTTTTGGATCCAAGAGAGCACCAGAATGAAGAAAACTAGAAGAATTGAACCTTTTGAAGAACTGGGAATCTGACAGTTTACTCTCTGAAAAGCCATTATAGGAGAGGTTGAGAAAAGTGAGGTTGGTGAAGGAAGAGAAACTCTGAATTGGAATGTCCCCAGAAAATGCATTGATACTCAGATCAAGAGACTGGATTTGGGTGCAATAGAAAACTTCGGTTGGAAAACCACCCTTCATAGAATTGTTGGACAAATCAATGGACATGATGCTCAAGGGGCAATATTTCCAAAAGAAATCGAAGGACAAATAAAGTGGTGCAATATTTGGACGGTTTCTAAGATCAACTTTGGGGAATGACTCTACACAATTGGGGTTGTTGGATTCATTGCAGAGATGGCTTGCAACAATGGTAAACTTGAATATTTCATCAAAGTCCATGATTGGAGATGAAGTGCAGTACCTAAGAGATGGATTGTTGAGACAGTTTGAGAGAATTGTAGAGTTAAAGGCTGGGGGTTGATGTAAGTTTTTGAGGTCTTGTAGCACTGTTGCACACAGTGTTCTGGGGAATAATGATAAAATTATGGGGAGAAAGAGGTTGCAAATTGAAGAAATGGTAGCCATGATTGATTGTGAATGACAGGTACACAAAATTTGGATTTGCAGTTGGAAAAGGAAACTGCCTATTTTGCTTGAAGAATGCTCCTCGTTTTAAACTAGAGTTTTTTTACAAATGTACATGTCTTTTTTTTTCATTGTATATAATTAATTTAATTAAAAAACTAGCGAACACACGGGTGCGCGTCCGTGTATTTGCATTTTTTTATTTTTTTAACAAATATATAATTTTTAAAATATATAAGATATGTAAAAAGAAAATTTAAATAATGATTTAAGACAAAAGAGATTTGTAGAAAAATGATTAAAAGTAAATTATTTATAAAATAATTAATTTTTAAAATAACTAAGGATAAAACGAGTATTATGAAATATGGACACAAAAAGAAGAATCTCATTTATTGTTATAGAATAGATAACTAGCGTAAACACAGGCGTGACGCGCTATCGCGCATGTGTGTATGTATTTTTTTAAATATGCGTGATATTATATTAGTAGGTGATAATATTGTAATGTTATTAATTTAATATAAATTAAAATTATATTTATTAAAAATAAAGTGAAATATATCATAACATACGAAAAAATAACCATTGATAAATAAAGAAGAAGAGAAGAAACAGAGACATCTGATTTTATAAAAAACTTGTAAAAGAAACGGTCAATTTTTTAAAATTTAATAAATTATTATATTTAAATGGTAAATTTGGTATTTTGAAAGGTGGACACAAAAGGGAGAATCCCATTTATATATTGTTATAGATAGAATAGATATAGAATAGATAACTAAATTTTAGTAAATAGTAATTTAAAAGGATGAAATGATAAAATAATTATTTTAATTTAAAAAGTAATTAAATTTAAATTAATGATCATTTAAAAGCAAAAATAAAAATAAAAATATTTTAGTTTAAAATAATATTATTATTTAAAGGGTTGAATTGGAACAAAAAATATGTAGAGAATCATTTTATATATTTTATATATAGATGTATGGATATCAACTAAGGATAATAAAATAAAATAGTAAATTAGCAAAATCAGACCTTTCTTTTCAATGAATATTGGTTATTCTTTTGAAAAAAATTTGAACTCTTTTCTTTCTCTCATTTATTTTTATTTGTTAATTATTTATGACAAGACTAGCGTAATAGTTTGTGTGTATGCATTTTTTAATATGCGTAATATTATATTAGTAGATGATAATATTATGATGTTATTAAGTTAATATATATACTAAAATTATATTTATTAAAAATAAAGTAAAATGTATCATAACAGATAAAAGAATAATCATTGATAAATAAAGAAGAAGAGAAGAAGTAGAGACATATGATTTTATAAAAAGTTTGTAAAAATAAAGGTCAATCTTTAAAAATTTAATAAATTATTATATTTAAAGGATAAAATTAATATTTTGAAAAGTGGACAAAAAGGGAAATCCCCTTTATATATTGTTATAGATACAAGTCTATATCTTATAATTTTATTAATAGATACTTATTTTAATGATTATAAATAAGGTAATTTATTATATTAAAGTTAATTTGTGTAATAAATAACTCAAATTTTAAATTTGGATGTTCATACTGAAGTTTTAAATGAAGTTTGAAGAAGAGTTAATCTTTCAAGAATCAAACATGAATATACAATATGATAAAAAAAGTATAGAGAAACAATAGACATAAAAATTATAGAAGCAAGTCACATTTTAAAACTCTGGACGAAATATACAAAAATTAAACCAAGTCTATCAAAAGTGTTTGGCACAAGTATTAAAAGACTATATGAGTCTAAAGAAGTATTAGATGCACGATATTAGATTAAGACGAATTTAAATTCAATAGACCGCATACACAAAGGGATTTCAATAGATACTTCTTTCAATATGCAAAGTCACTATGATTTTATCGAAAGTTGACTCAACTTCCCTAAGAAAATTCTAAAACACACACCCCAAAAGGCACTAGCAGAAAGAACAAAGTTAAAGCATGCAAATAAAAGAAAAGAAGGTCCAATTTAAAGTGTTTATAAAAGAAAAGTTTTCATGCATAGACGAACTTAGTTTTCATAGTTCGTCTAATAGGCCACCTACAAAGTGTGTATTTGTAAATACTTAAGTGAAGTTTATACTCAATGAGTAATTAGAGTTATGTTGTTTTATCCTCTCTACAATTAGTTTTTTCTTGTAAAAATTAATTTACAATCGTATAACCTACAAATTTATACGAGGTAGAGCTGTCATTTTTTCTTTTGACTTCGGATCACCTAATTAGAGATGACAAATAAATTGGTTTCTATGGGTATTGTCTGAATCCGTCTCCGTGAGTATTACCTGAACCCGTCCTCATTTTGATAGGAAATCCCCGCATTGACTGGGTATGGGAATGAAGAATCCCCAACTTTTTTAATTGGGTATCAAGATGGGTATGAGGATGTACATATCCCCACCATAATACCTGTCTCCATCTCCGTTTAAATTATTAAAATATTAACAATTAATTAAATAACTATATATATATATATATATATATATATATATATATACTTTCTATTTTTTATTTCTTCTAATTATTTGGTTTGTCATGAAACTCATACGCATCTCCAATATATTTTTCATCTTATCATAACTTTTATGTAATTATGTTAAAATGATGTATGTCAATTAAAAAAAAATTGTCTCACATTTGAATATTTCTATTATTTTTTAATATTTTTATTTATTATATATTTTTCTTTCACATGAGAATGTTTGATACTCAAAATTTAAGTATTTAGTAACGTAAATCTTTCATTTACTAGGTAATATAAAAAAATTATTTACTCACTATTATTCATTTTTGTTTCATTTAAAGAACTCTTTTGTTTCTCTAAAAAAAGTTGTTATTTCTCAACAATTGAGTATATATGTTGATATTTGAAAAGTTTTCTTAGATCTCTAAGGTATTTTTCATTTTATCATACACTTAATTATACATTTATTTTTCTTTGTGTGATTTCTTTCAATAGTCTCTCAAATTGTTTCAAAAACACACATTTGTCAATTTTTTAATATTTTTATTTGTTGTTTATTTTCATCATGTAGAATACTATTTCGATATATTATATCTAATTATTTTTTATTTTCTAACTCATTATCAGTCATACTATAATTTTTTTCACTATAATTGTATAAATAACTTTTATTTACTACAATATAAAAATTTAATGTAATTGCCATGAATATTTTTTTATCACCATCCAACATATATTGGAGTTCAAAAGATACAAGATCTATGTCAAAATTTTATTATTATGTTTATTATTTGTTCTTTGCGTCATTTTGATCAAGTGATGTATTGTAACTTTTATTAGTGTATAAAAAATAGATTCATTAGAATTGAAAAATTGAAGTAAACAAACATTTAAAATATATTTTAATTTGAATATTTGTTTTCCTTTAATATTTTTTAAAAAATATTTTCAAATTTTATCAACAAGGTTTCATTAATGTTTGCAAATTTAATAAATGTTTTGGTTCTCATGAAATTTTATTTGGTATTCTAATCTAAAATGTAAACATTTATAATTTATTTTAAAGTATTTGATATCGAAGAAACAATCATCATTTTCATATTGAATATTTGATAATATTATATTTCCTTTACCGTAATTTTTTATTATTTTATAAAAATTAATTAAAATTAATATTCTACTAGTAAGAAAACATGTACGGTTATGGGTACGAGATTATACCCGTTACATAGTGGAGATGTGGATGAGACAAAAGTGTGATACCTGTTGGATTTTGGTATGGGGATGAGGATGGATTTTTTTCTACATGGATGGGTTTGGGATAGCAAAAGTCGTCACCGTCTAGCCCCGTTGCCATCCCTAACCCTAATCCCCTATGGAGTTAGGCTCCATTTTCATAGCCCACGTATCAGGGGCTTTTTCATAGCCCCGATCCCCAAAGTCCCTTATGTAGTAAGTTGGGATAGGTTAGGGTCAGGTAGAGGTGTCAATTTGGTCCCTAGACCATGGGCTAGTCCTGACCCACTCTTTATTAAGCTTCCTTTTAAGGCCCCCAAATGAGGGGGCCAAACAAAAGCCCAAGCCCCCAAAGCCCCTTTTCAAGTGGGTTAGGGCCAGGGCTAAGGTGGATTAGGCCCGCCTAAAAATACTACTTTAAGTCAGAGTAAAAGATCAAGTCAAGCCATCTCGGGCCAATCATGATCAGAAGGTGGACACGATATGAGTATGGTCCACAATTGACCGAGACGACCCAGATGGCCTAGCCTGAACTGACAACCAAGAAGGGTCGGCCTAGACCAACGACCCATATGGATCGGTCAAAGCCCAAGACACATAGAAACCAACTACCCAGATGGGACTACCCAACCCGACAACTTGGCGGGCCCAATGACTTGGATGGGTCGAACGTGCCCGACAACATAAACATGCATGACGAGCCAGATGGGCTTGGCAAGCCCGACAACCATGGCAATTCAAGTGGGCCTGATGACATGAACAGGACGGGCAGACTCGACGATAAGCCTAGTTGGACAGGCCCGATGACTCTGATGGGCTTGACAACCTAGACGAGCCTAATGGGCCAAACGACCCAGATGGGTCGGGTGGGCCCAACAACTTGGATAGATAGGGGGTCTGAGTACAATGATGGGGCAAATGGGCCCAACAACCTGGATAAGCCTACCGAGCCCTACAACTCGAACGAGTTAGGCATGCCCAAAAATATGAACAAGTCGAGCGGGTCCAACGACCTGAGCAAGCTAGGTGGGTCCGACAACAAAAGTAGTCTGGGAGGGCCAGACGACTTAGACGGGCCGAACGAGACAACGGTCAGGACGAGTTGAGCTGGTTCGACGACCCGATCGGTCGGGGTTGGCCCAATGACATGGACGGGTTAAGTGACCCAGACATGCCTAGTGGGCCATATGATTCAAACGGACCAGGTGGTCCCAACAACCTAGACGAGTCGGGGAGGCCCGAGAACCTTAAGGGGCCAAGCGGGCTTGACAACTCAAATAGTTCTGGTTATAGGGCCAGTTAGGTCTTTGCCCCTTTACGGGATTACAAAACCAAACGATTCTTTGAGCTCGCCTGTCTAGTGCGGGTCGTCAGGCCCGTCCATCCCTTCCAAGTTGTCGGGTCTGCCTGACATGTCTCGGTTGTTGGACCCGCCCGGCCCGATCGTGTTTGAAAAACCCTTCTATGTCATCGAGCATGTTTTGGTCATCTGGCATGCTAGGACCTTTGGGCTCACCCGAATCGTTCTGGTTGTCGGGCCCGTTTAGGTCGTCAAGCCTGTCCGGGTCATTGAGCCCATTTGAGTCATTAAGCCTACTCATCCCGTCTGGATCATCAGGTCTGATTGTCATGTCCGGATTGTTAGTCCTGTTTGGCTCGTTTGGATTATTGGGCTCGACGGGCACTCTTGACACATTCGGGTTGTCATGCTCGCCCGACCCATTCAATTTGTTGGGTTCACGAGGCCTTTTGGGTCGTCGGGCACGTTTTGGTCGTCGGGCCTAATAGGACCGTTTGGCTCGCTCAAATTGTTCTGGACGTCGGGTTAGTCTAGGTCGTTGAGCCCGTCCCTCCTATCCGAATCGTCAGACCCGTCCATCCCTTCCAGGTCGTTGGGCCCACCGACCCGTCTAGGCCGTGTCGACGACTGAGAAGTCCCAGGCCGACGTTCTAGACGTGCCAATCGTAAGTCGAGGACGAAAAATTTAATAATATATTTTTCATGTTTAAAAAGAAAGTCCATAGACTAACCTGACTTACATGACTTTTGTGAGGTATTTGACCCTGTGAACTTATTTAATAAAAGACTTTTTTTCTTTTTAGACCTTTTTAGCCCTAACCAATGTAGGCTAGGCTTAACTCTCGTGGATCGGACCAAATTGACACATTTGGAGTAGAGTTAACCCCTTCACCATAAACTTGTTCAATCGTTCAAATCATAAATGCGTCTTTCTTTTTTATCTTTCAAAAAAATGTCTCTTCCTACATATCCTTTATCCAAATTCAAACCATACCTCACATCTCCCAACTGCCACCCTCTATAATGAAACTCCACAACAGCACACAGCAGTGGTGACAAGGACGAAGCTCTCAAATGATATAAGAGAACATCAATGTGAGTTATCTTCTATTCGATTGCATAAATATATTAGTAAGATGGAAAAAATATTTTTTTAGTTCATAAATATTATCATAGATTCCTAAACAATTTAAGATTACTTATTTAAATTCCTATTTATAATGTTTAGATGGTGATAGCACTGATTTGAAACTTTTGCAGCAATGGTCATTTTTGCTATTTGGACGGTCATATATATTTGTTAGAGATTTAAGTATAAATTCAAAATAAATAATGAATAGTTACATGTAAGTAACAAATTCAAAAGATAAGTAACGAACATTAATTAGAAAATAAACAGAAAAAAAACATTGAATCATTGCTAATAAGAAATGTTATTAAGCCTATTAATTTGAGTACCCAAAAAAACTAACATAAAATCTAATTTTATATTCAAGTAAAGTATCTATGAGGAATGTAATGTGTTTTAAGGCTGTTATTAGTATCAAATTTGAATATAATAGATAGATTTAATTGTAAAATTATATTCCTTTAGTCACACCAATTCAAAATTCACAAAAAGGTTAGAATATTTATATGTTATCAACACTTGTTAATGATAATAGGTAGTTACCCTTTTTTTTATTTGTCTCATATTGATTTTTATGTGTTTTTTTTAATTTAATTCATGATTTAATTTAGTTATTGATGTTCATTTAACCAAACAAAATACTACCATCTTGTAATTTTTTTTATATTTTTGTATATTTTTTTTATATTTTATACATGTCACTTTATAATTGTATCACACACACACATATATATATATATATATATATATATATATTCTAATTATTTTAAAATTATTAATATTATTGAACTATTTAAATTACTCACATTTTCTAAAATGAAAAACTTCTAAAATCACTTATTATTTATTGTGTAACTATCATTATATACATTTTATTTTCCTAAAAATATATAAGAGACTGAAGTGTTCCCCTTTTTACAATTTATATAATTTAGAGAAACTTTCAAACAAGGTCACTAAGACGTATTCATGTTTTATAATTTTTTACAATATTCTAATTTCAAAATACATTTTAATTTAATAAAGATAATTATAAAGAAAACTGAGAATAAAAATGAAAAATTAATTAAACTAAAAGTTATTAGTTAAAACACTATTTTATTGTTAAAAGAAATTAATTTTGCATTTTAAATAATTTTAAACCTTTTTAAATATGAAAGATTGCAATCAAAACATATCTAAAAATGTAGTAAAATATTCGCCTAAAATGTTACTGTAACCAAAAAAAATAAAACTAGCATTTTTTTTTTCAATGTAGAGTTCAAAATATCAAGTTATTTAAATGAAATTTTAATTTCAGTTTAAAATTGATAGAAAAAAATAAAAATCGAATTAATTTCGTATTTGTATAAAAGGAAAGGAGTGGCTTTATTTCACAATCCCTAAGACATTTTCAAAATTCAAATTTGAAAAGAGCTGTAGAGAGAAGAGAGAATGGCGTCAGTGACCGGAAACATGAAGGGTTTTTACCGACAGAGGAAAACCACCGCTACGAAGAAATCTTCCAAAAAATCTCCGATCCACACCGCCATTCCGGGCTCTACTGGGGTCCAAACGCCGGCCACCACCGCTAACGGTGGAAAACCGGACCTCCAATGTGCATTCTAATCCCTAGGGTTTCTTTTCTATTTTTTTTTCTATTCAAACACATTTATCTCTGTGTATGACTAAAAGATGAAATCTTTTATGCAGCTGAGTGCAATGAGAGCGAGGTGGTGTTGCGGCAATTCGATTTGAACATGGCTTATGGGCCCTGCGTCGGGATAGCGCGACTTGCACGGTGGGAGCGTGCTCAGGGGCTCGGTTTGAACCCTCCGCAGGAAATCGAGGGTCTCTTGAAGAGTGGGAAAGTTCAGATGGAGTCCTTGTGGGGTGGTCGCATTTAGGTTTACTTTTCTGTGGAAAGAAAAAAAAAATGAAATCCAATAGCGTATATGTGTATTTAGGTTTTGCTCCGGAAACTCAGCTTCTGGCTGTGTTCCTTGTTATGTGACTCTGAACTAAACATTATGACTGCAAAATGTTGATGTTTTCTTGCTTCCTCTTGTCAGCTATGAAATCATGTTTTTTTCTGTGTTATCTGGCTAATCTCTGAATGTCTGTGAATGTGATTGCTTATAAATTGGTGTGTCTCTAAGCTTTCATATTTGGTTTAGTTTAATATTTGGCCTAGTTTATCTCAAAGTTAATGTCACAAGTTTGATATTATATTTGATTTTATCTCAACTAATTGAATCGTTGGTGAAAGTTGTCCCTCAGATGTTTGCATAACGCTTTAAACATTGAAACTGGTGAATTGGCATTAGATAAATGAAAAATATCAATTAGGTGTGTGTATATAGTATATGAGCGTGTTAATTATTTGATTAAATGCATTAATGATATCAGATTCAGACAGGAATTTATGGAGAGTAGTATACAATCGGTGTGTGAATGTATCTAACCTGAAGTTGTTGTCACCTAACATGTTTGTTTTTGTGTAAATGTTATGCAAATACAAAAGCATGAAAGGCCTAAGAGGAAGTATGTACCACAGGTGTTTTGTCTATGATGTCAAATAAAGATTAAAAGTTTTTCTGTCACTTGAAATATTTGAAAAACATTATCTGCCAGAAGAATAAAAGAGATGATGGGTATATCATGTGGTATGCTGCATATAGGGCAAATAGGCATTTGCTTCTGAAGATGCCATGGATCTCCCCTATGTTGAAGGATAATAGATTTTGAGAAATTTAGATTACCTTATGCTATTATTCTTGGTTGCTGTTATATGATAAATGTGACCGTGACTTGTGTAGATTAATGTGACTTGATCTCTTTGTAACAAAGATCATTATTGTATCTGATAAACTCTGTATTCTGTTATGAGTGTTAAATACCAAACTTATTGATGAAAATTAGGATTGGTAAACCAATTTAATTGTTCATCATTCATTCATTTAATATATCCTGAAATACACTAGGCCGTCAATTACAAAAACAATAAAAAGTAAGATAAATAAATTGGATTACATTTATACATTTAGTTTTAAGAATGTTTTAAGGTTTAAAAGGCTTGGTTTCAATATTTGAGAGAGGTTTATTTAATGTGGTTTTTTAATTTTTTATGTTAAATATGATTTTAATCCATAAATTTATAAGTGAAATTAAAATTTGTCTCAGGTCAAATTTTGATATGTTTTAGATACAAAACTTTAAAAATGAATTAATGGTCATTTTAATTCAATTGAATTAAATTTTTTTATGTATTAAATGCTTTTTTTATTGATATTTAAGCTATTTTCATTGTTTAACATGTTTTAATTTATATGTTGGTTTGATGTCGTTTAACAAGCTTAGAAAAACTAATGTTGTTTAATTAAAAATATTATGTTCATTTATTTTTAAATTTTAGGGTCAAAATATATCAAAGTATGGAATAAGAACGAATTTCAATTTTGTATTTAAGTTTAAGGCCTAAAATCATATTTAATTAATTTTTTTATGCTTAGTTTTTATTCACTAAAAGGAGTCTATGTGATCATTTTCATTAAATTAACATTAACACAATTTGAAATATGGTATCTTAGTAGTTTTTTTTTTCATTGTTTCCCTTTTCCTCCATCTTCCATTTAGTAGATCAATTTACTCAACTAAATCCATTGACATTTCTATCCCTTTTACAAATCATAACTACCACAAATTAGTTCGAAAAATGGACTATTACGAGCTAATTGATCCAAACTCATATACCTAGCCTCAAATATTCTATAAATCAAACATTTTAGAGTCTCTAATTTAACCAACATAGGTTCAAACTAAATCAACCAAAATTATAGACAAACCATCATTCAATTTCATGAGAGATCAACATACAAATCAAATCAAGCATAAACATGTATAAAAATATTACTAGCTTTCCCATATCTAGAATAGAAACCCTTAATTCAAAAGGTGCTTCTAAAGCTCTAATTCTCACAAACGCTCCAACTACCTATATAGACATTAGATGACAAAACTTGGCATATCACAACCATTATAACTAAATTGAGATTCACTTTGACCTATTTTAAGGCACATGCATGGATCCTAGAGCCATAAGCACATCAAAACGCGAAAAGAAAAACTCTAAAATAGAGAAAAAAGTGAAGTCATACTATTTTCAATTTTGATTGGCAAATGTATAGAGCTATCTACTCTTACTCCACAGGTAGTTCCTAATCATTGAACATTTGGAGAAATGTTTTGGAGAGATAGTGTTTTTTATAAAATAAAACTCGATCAATAGAAATTCTTTTGATTTGACAAGTCCTAACAATGTCCATCCTTAGTCTGAGTCGAGTTATCTTGACATTTAGCTTGGAACGACATTACCCGATCTTTGGCATGAGCAAACTGATATTTACCTTTGTGGCCTAGGTCGACTCATCACGACTTTCACCCTAGGCCAATTGGTCATTTGTAACATCCCGACCGGATATTACTAATTTAAATAAAATAGAAATAAATACAAACTTGCATTTATTTTTATAGTCTTTCCCAAAACTGCGGGAAATTTAAAACATTTATTAAACCCTTCCAATTAAACCATAGTGTTCCAATAATCAATACTAGTTCATATTCCAGTAAAAATACAATTTACAAAAATCTGAAAGGTTAAAATACTCCGTTGGTCCTCGTTTTTGTAGCAAAATCTCAATTTGGTTATCGTATTTTCATTAGTCTCAATTAGGCCCTCAATTTTGTAAATTAGTATCAATTAGGTCCTTTCCGTTAGTAGAGAACTAACATTGTTAAGTAGGTGTCACGTGTCAGCTCCTTGTTTTTTTGAATTTTTGAATTTTTTTTGAATTTATTAATATTTAAAAAAAGAATATTTATGCCACGTGTCATGTATGTAGTGTGCCACATGTCAATCTAATATGGTGACACGTGTCAAATTATTGTATGAATCTCAATTTGGTTCTCATATTTGTTAATTTGATTTGATTTCAGTCCCAATTTTTTTTTTAAATTTTAATTTCATGTGCTCCAAATTTAGAACAAATTTAATTTTTTTATAAATGTAATGATGATACTTTTATTACAAGTGATATTTCTATTACATATTTGTAACAATATTTAATTTATTTAAATTTATATTTTACATTAAACATTATTTAAATTTTATTTTAAAATTATAAATATATAGATTAATAAATTTATATTCGAAATATTTGTATAATACTCTATATAAACAATATTTTAGAGTTGGCTTAAAAATAACAATTTTATAAATTCAAATGTAAAATTTTAAAATAATTTTATAACAAGTTAAAATAAATATATTTAAAATTTTAATATTAAATACAATTAATATTATTAAAATATTTAATTAAAATATCAATTTTAATAAAAATAATCATAACATTATATAAAAGTAAAATTTGGTCTAAATTTGGAGTGACTGAAATTGAAAATTTTTAAAAAAATTTAGGACTCAAATCAAATCAAATTAATAAATATGAGGACCAAATTGAGATTCATACAATAATTTGACATATGTCACCATATTAGATTGACATGTTGCACACTACAGACTTGACATGTGGCATAAATATTTTTTTAAAAAAAATTAAAAAATAAAATAAAAATTAAAAAAAATCAAAAAAAGAGGAACTGACACGTGGCACCTACTTAACGGTGTTAGTTCTCTACTAACGGAAAGGACCTAAATGATATTAATTTACAAAAATGAGGACCTAATTGAGACTAATAAAAATACGAGGACCAAATTGAGATTTTGGTACAAAAACGAGGACCAACGAAGTATTTTAACAAAATCTGAAAATAAAATGATATTAAACTTCCATAAAAAGCTTTCCCACGCTAGCCCCTCTCCGGCTCTATGCCTCATCAACATCACTTGGAACATCATCTGCTCCCGTGTGATAAGTCACATCATCATTGCCAAACACACATAGAAAGGATGAGCTCATAACAACATAAATATACAATTAATAAAAATAGAGATTCACCCCAACTACTTTATTTCATTTAAATTGCTTAATCTTAACAATCGATACCCAAGGAGTTCAGATTATCATCTCATTATACAAATGAAACTACTAATCAATTTACCCATACGATTACCTGGCCATGGACCTAGGATATATCAGGCTTCCACGAACCTGTCCGCTCGTGGTCCAACCTCTACGAACCTCCCCGCTCGTAGTCTAACTCTACAGATCTCCTCACCTGTAGTCCAACACACATGATCCAACAGCTACGAACCTTTCCGCTCGTAGCAGCCCTCAAGTGTGAGCAGGAAACATACGAACCTCCCCGCTCGTATCCTCATTCGAGAGTATCATTAATATGAACCTCCTCGCTTATATTAATCACGTGTTCCAACACTAATCATGAACCTACCCGCTCGTGATACGATCAAGCATATCCTAGACCAAAACCAACACAACAAGCCATGCAAAACACATCATAAACGCACCCTACCACTTGCACTATCACTTGGTGCAACTTAAGCGTCGCCAGGCAAAATGGCAGTGTAGATCGCCTGACGATTCCACATCACCATCGGGCGCCACAACACATAGCACCTCCCTATTTCGTACTAGCGCCCCAATGTGACACTACTGGTTTTAGGTACTCTAATTCAGCTCCTAGCATCCAACCATTCAATTCTCAACATCCAGAAATCAAAATCACATTCATATATTCCAAATTACAACATCACAATACATATGCATCTTCCAAGTTTAAGCACACATTCCTTTTCTTTTATAAATCATATATACTCACATCTTAAATCGATGCCAACATTCAATTTGAACCCCAAAGTAAACCATGATCATATGAAATTACGAAATAATAAGGCAGCAGGCACATAACTCATTTATTCATTCAAAGCATAAGTCTTACATCAATCAATAGCTACAGAAATCCCTTTTTTACCAATTTCTTATGTCAAATTAAGATTAACATCAACACTTAGTCATTTAAACTCACATCACATCATACCATCCCATACATATGCACATATAGTTTACATAATCACATAAGTGTTCATGCATTTACCATGACATACATGCAACAAAAAACAGTGTTCATCCCACACGAGTGAGTGACAACACTTAAGTACCTGCAACACCAAAATATTTAAGAAAAGTTATCATCATAAAACCAAAAATACTGCAGTAATGTGTGACATATTTCGCAAACTACATACCTCAAATCAACGATCTGACCAGTCAAAACAAATAGGCTTAAATAGTCATTTGGTCCTAGTTTTGGTTGACTTTTTTCACTTTGGTCCTACTTTTGAAATTGTTTTCAGTTTGGTCCTACTTTCTATTATATTTTTTCAATCAAGTCCTTTTTGCTAACACCGTTAAAATAGTTAACGGATGTGAACAGTAACCGCCACGTGTCATTTTGTGATTTTTTTGATTTTTTTAAATATTTTTTTAATATTTTTTAATTTTTTTTTTAATTTTAAAAAAAATGTACACGTGTCAAGCCCATATCATGCCACTTGTCATTTTTGTGATTTTTATTTTTTTTAAAATTTTTTAATTTTTTTTAATTTTTTTTTAAATTTAATTTTTTTAATTTTAAAAAAAATCCACGTGTCAAGCTAATATCATGCCACGTGTCAGAGTAAGTTTTTTATACTCAATTTGGTCCCAGTATTCGTTAATTGTTTTCAATTTGGTCCTAATTTTTTTTTAAATTTAACATTTTTGTTCCTCTCCAAATTGAGACAAAATTTAATTTGTATATATTAAAATGCATATTTTTGTTAAATATTTTTAAT
>Ga0214543_1007292_pt1 | contig 19095 bp, 9 predicted proteins | sample CNSS2metaG_FD_160094 | JGI IMG/M metagenome (GOLD analysis project Ga0214543, IMG submission 160094) | Root nodule microbial communities from cowpea collected in UCLA plant growth center, Los Angeles, California, USA - CNSS2 | ecosystem: Host-associated > Plants > Roots > Nodule | place: USA...
ATATTGGCGGAGCTATACGGATAAAAAGAAAGTTATCAGTAATGATGAAAACAATTCAAATTTAATATCTTATCTTAAAGTATCCCGAATCATGATACAAATGATTATATTTTTCAATTAGAGAACATGTTTTATATTAATTTTTTGGAACATGTTTCTATTTACATCGGAAAAAAAATAGTTAAAAATTTTAGTTTTGATTCAATGAGTTCAAAAATCTGAAAGAACGAAGGACAATTTGTATATGTGTGATTTCTTTTATAGGTACAATTATGCTAAATTATATATTCATTTTTCTTTATCGTATTAGTGATAATAATTAAATATATAAATTTTGAATTTTGAATATATTATTTTGACTCTCCCAAAATTATTGGTCAGTATACGCAACTATATATATTTAGTATAGATTAAATTGTATCAAATCCTCTTTCTATATAAACTTTTTAAAATAGTTAAAAATGTTTTGTTTGAGACGATTAAAATAAAACAAACAGAGCTTTGTAAACTGAAATTAATTAGGAAAATGTGATTCTGAATCCCTTATTATTAATGTTAAGAAAGACGTTGAATGAGGGATGAAAAGGAGCCACACTGTGTGTCTTGAAACATAACCCACATGTCTCATTATTAACCTCAATCCACAGTGGCATTAGATATGTTGGACAAAGGTAACATGCTAGGTGCCAAATGCAGAAAGTGTTACAAAATACTATTGAAGTTTGAACATGAATGCACCCTGATCACCGGACAACACCCTCTCCCATGTTGTCTCAGAGGTGATGCATCACCAGCTTCACCATCCTCACTCACATTCTGTCGCTAATCATATCATGCATAATATTCCACACCATTCAAAATTTTCAATAACACTTCGATTCAACCATCACCATGCATAAATTCCAAACTGCCTGTGTTATAGAATTTATGTGTGGACTCCTTCATCTCAAACTGCTTCATTTGTTTAAACATGTCTTTACCCTTTCGACTTAATAATCTCAAAAAAATAACTTTAAATCTTATCCAGTCTTACAAAATTATTATTTTGTAAGGTAATGTTTCCATCTATTTGTAAATTTATTTTATTTTTAGTTAATGTAAGATTTTCAACACACTTTTTACACCAATATACATTCTGAGCATGAAATTGGATATTTATAAATTGTCTGATATTAATCTGATAGCGGGTGATACAATACGTCTAACAAATATTTTTTTAGATGATCTATTACTATTTTAAGAAGTGAACTAAACCTAACTCAAACTTACAAAATTAACTAATAAAGTGAGATTTACACTTATTTTTAGGGTTAAATATGTTTTTGGTCTCTTAACTTTTAGTAAATTTTGGAATTAGTCAATTTCGAAACTTTGGACCAGTTTGGTTCTCCATCTTTCGAAATATGTGGATTTAGTCCTTTTAATCAAATTTTATTAAGTTTATTTGATGTTTTGTATGCATTTCAGGATTGTATTTGAGTTATTTATATTATTTGACACATTTGTGCTTTAATGTTAAGTCAAATACCGTTATGAAACGCGCTTGAAATATCAAATAAAGTTAACAAAATTTGATTAAAAGAATTAAATTCACGTATTTCGAAAGATAAATGACTAAATTGGTCTAAAATTTTAAAATGAACTAATTTCAAAATTCACTGAAAATTAAAGGAAAAAAAAACATATTTAACTCTTATTTTTATACTGTAAATTCACCTTATTTTTAGTGTATCGAAATTTTTGACAAAGCAAATCAGAACCAAACCAAAAGAGAAATTTTGAGTTCATTGATATCGTTGAGTTTTATGTTTCACATTTTTTTTTACTGAATTTTGCATAGTTTTGTAATTGTGATTTTCGGAGCTGTTTTCCAACTTTCTCTCATTTTATTAGGATTTTATATTTCTTTTATTAATAGATCTTTTATCAATCAAAATATGACCATATAGTTGGTTCGGCTTATATGCTATATCTATATTTAGAACAACAACTTTTTATAAAGGATGAGACACTCCCAATATTTCATATTGGTTATGAGGCAAAAAAAATGAAAAGCTTGAATTATCTCAATCTATTCCAAAACTCAATCATAGTGATTTAAATCTTATTTAAACTCAATCTATTAAAAAAACTTGTTATTTATGCATGTATTTTTTAACTAGTTTCTATAATTCGTAAGATTTGCTCTCCATCAAAATTTCAAAATTACTTTAGAGTGAGAAAGGTCACGTGTAGTGGGTAGATGACAAGGAAGTTTGATTTATATTCCTTCACAAGTCTTTTTCTTCATCAACCTTTAATGCCAAACCTACAACTGTTTCCTGGTCTTCATAATCAGTAATTTTATCTACAATTTCATATATATATATATATATATATATATATATATATATATATATATATATATATATATATTTACAACATATGAAAATCACAGTAAAATTATTATTATATAAAAGGATAATGATATTATGACTTCATTTTTCGACTTCATCTTTTACTTTCTGACGTAACTTAGTATGAATCATTGATTAATGTACAACTACTATTTTTAAAAGAATAATCAATTCTTCACATTAAACAATGTCAGAGAGTTAAAAAATGAAAATTATAATATAAATTTTCTACGTAAAATTTACCTAACATCATGTCTACTAATATTTAACTTTGTAATATTATATTTAAGAGATTTGTTGAAAGTTCCATATTAACTAAAAATAAAATAATTTTATAATATGTAAGTGAAGTGCAAATCTCATCTTACAAACTAATTTTATGGAGTTAAATTAGGTTTAAAATATACTTCTAACATAAAATTAAAATTATTAAGTTAGTGAGATTTCTTGATATTCTGTTTTCGTCTTATCGGATTAATAGATAAACATGACTCTTTCATTTTCAGCAAGAGATATAAAATAATATTGGTGGTTGAAAGATGAGAGCAACTCACTGGATTTTTACTTGCACACAAATTGATGCAAAAGATAAAGATGTTGATAAACTATGGTCTTAGCTTGGAAAAATATTAAGGGACAGCTAACACAGGTAGATTGATGGTGCATTTTTTTTTAATTAATATTATTATTTATTATTGTTATAGCACACATATCGATCTCAAAGAAATATAAATTAAGATCTTAAGATGTGTAGCAATTAATTATCATAATTGATGTGAATGTTAAGAAATCAAACAATTAATGTCATTCAAATGACACTTTTTGGTTTCCCTATGCAGTGCCAGAAGATGGGATCTAAGATACCCAATACAATATGTTGGGTAAAATGGGAAGTTTCATCACTAATCAATAATCCACAAGTTTACCACATTTTATCTAACCCAAATTATAAAGAAAATATATTTATCAATTTATTTTTCATATGATTTCTTGTATTTTCTTTTCAATACTTAATAATGTTTAATCCAACTTAAAAAAATATGAATATTAAACATAAACTGAGTTATGAGAGATATACGTTACAACTTGAGAAGATAGATTAGTCGAAAGAATAAACTCCATAAACATTAAACATTGTTACAAGAATGCAAAGAACTAAACTAGTGTAGTAGAATATAATTTTTTTAATGATGGTTGACTCAAAACTATTATTAAAAGTCAATAATTGAGAATCAACCACGATTCCTTAGTAAATCCATTGTAAATTTTGAAAAATAATGACAGTTACTTATACATGTTTTTTAAATTTTACCCTACATTTTGCTTTTTAAAATTAAAAAAAATTATTTTATTAATTTCAATCACTTTTTTTTTTAGATTTAACCATTTTTTTATTTTAACCATTCTTTTTAAATTTAACTATTCTTTTAAACTAAAATAACTATTTATAACAAAAAGGTTATTTACAAAAAAAAAAAAACTACCTACAACAAAATTATTTAAATTTACTTTTATAATTATAATAATAATAATTTTATTACTATGAAAAAAATGAACATGCATATGCATAGCATAGCAGATGAATTGTCACTGATTGTTACTAATAAACTTTGTTTAATCAAATATAAATGATGAAAATTTTAATCGTTACTTTCGTAATCAATAACTATACGACTATCAAAGTTTATTACCATTTATACTTAATTAGAATTTTGATCTCTATATATTTATAAATTCTGTCATTTTGGTTTTTGAATTTTTATACACAATTTCAATCTTTAACTGTCAATTACACATAACTTTGTTTATTTTTTAGTTTTTCATTAATAGTTATTTCTACTTTAAACAAAAGAGTGAAAATATGGAAACGTAAAAATTAAAAAGAGTAACCCTGGTGTGGGGAGTTACTATCGGTTGTAATTTGATTAAATTACCGATAATTTAAAATTAGGAGATAAAAATTATGTAAAAAATTAAATCATGAATAATTAAAATTAAGAATAAAATTAAGTAACAAAACTAGGGAACAAAATAACCTATAATTTAAATATAACCCATACCCTTCTTGGAAATAACTTTTTCAGTAGAATTGTTAAAAATAAGCACATCAAAATTTTAAATTCCAAGTCATTTTCTTTGTTCCCCAACTGTACCCGGTGAAACGCAGAACACGAGTGGTAGAACAGGTTTCTCCGTCGTCGTTCTCTGAATACGTTCCCCGGCCACCGTCAGGTATTTTCCGCCACCATTCTTTCCGTATTGAATTTTTTTTTTTATCTCGTGGATAACCCTTGACTCAATCTTCTGCTAATAGTTTCTGCTCATAACTTGTTTGATAAAAGGTCTGAACTGTTGAGTTATAGTCATTACAAGTATCAATGGTGGTTCATAATTCTCAAGTATGCTTGACTCTTTATGGTCACTGCATTTCTCCGCGTTTTTAGTGACACATGAAGCCCTGAGTATTGTATAGGTTCTGTTTGTGAAAGTCGTATGGGGTGGTCTATTGCTTCTTGACTCAGATTTTTATCAGCATTTGCTTGATTATTCTTTAAAAATTATGTTACTTCGTTCATAAACTAGATTCCAAATAACATGTGCATTTTTTCTTTGCTGAATCCGCATTTGTTGCTGTTGCTATCATTAGGTGGCTTTGTTAATTAATTACTCATGCTGTTGAATTCCTCTTTTCCCTTTTATTGTTTAGTATTTTCAAGAATAAATAATGCAAAAAAAAAGGTGCTTGAGGAATTCTGAGGCCATTGTTAACTATCCTGTCTAAATAGTGAAAATAATAATGGCATGTACGTATATGTATAGGAGTATAACAGCTAAAGGATGGCCATCTGAACAAGTATCCATCCTCCGTATGATCACAGAATAGTATGTCGAATTGTTATTATGGATACATTGGGTCTTAACTGCATTGGGGTAGAAATTAACTAATTGTTTTATCAACAAAATAGAAATTTACTAATGCTGACAGGTGGTAGAATTTGGTGTTTAGAAAGTGAAGCTAAGATAGTAGGTTGGTAACCTTCTCTTCTCTAATAAATGCCTATATTTTTCTTTCTGGTTTCTGTCGTGAGCCGTGACCATCTCATCATTGGCAACAACTGCTGTGGTCTAAGCTACTTTCCTCATTGTCGGCCTCATTCTCAACTTCTCCTGGGATATCGTTGTACGCATTGGATATTAAACTTTTGCATTGTGGTTGTTCCAATCAAAATTTCAAGAATGACAGGAAGAATATTGTAAGAAAAGAAGGCGGTGAAGAGATATGTAGAGCACAATGTCTATGCTACTCCAACAAAGCGTGTTCGGTTTCCTAAAAAAAGTTATATATACAAGCTCTATTCACCAAAATAATTCACTATCAGATCTAATAAATGTATCATGTGACTGTCCATAATTTACTGAAGTAGCTAAGAATGCCTTTTATCTTTGACTCTTCCCCTGCTGTCTTTGCACCATTTCTTTCTCTCTATTTTATTGATTTGAGTTTCCTTATAGGAAGCAGTTCAGGGTTCATAAAATGACAAGAAAAGAGATAAGATAAGATAGAGAAAGGGGGACTTTGTTATAATCATCATTCTAATATTAGGAAGTATGGTTGAAAAGAAACCGTATGTAAGTAACAAAAGCAGAAAACAAGGTGAAGACCACCTTTCTAGAATATTTTTTTCTGCTTAGATACATATAGGTTGGATCGAATTGCTGGTGCATTGAACAATAAGCCGCCTAGGTCGTTTTTCTCCTGGGTTTAATCAATTTTAATCATCATGGCAAAATGGGCGGGACTGGCTTAGTATTTAAGTCTGCTAGTCCGCATTGGCCCAACCTGCATTACCTGCAGCCCGTATGGTTTTGGGGCGGGTCAGCGTGCAGCCTGCGTCTCTTTATTTATCTTGTTCTAGAAAAACTGAAATTCCTAAACCAATGTCCTGCTTGTTGCGAGCGTGTTCAGTTCTTTTCTCTCAATCAGTTGGAGTCCAAAGCTAAGTCCCCCAGCAGCTTGGGTTTTTTTCATCCTTACTGGTGACACACAGATCTTGTGTTTGTTCCATCCTCACCAGTGACAACAACGGAGCTCTTGGTTCAGGCATATTGTTCTGTCCTTGGCCTTTGTATTGGTTTTATTTGTGCATAATTAAATAGGAAATAAGAGGGCTATCTATTATTTTGTTTTGTGAATTGGAGTGACCAGTGATGTGTGGTAATTTAGTGAGAAGTGAATCCAATCCAGTTGCTCTGTAGGACATGGTTTGGGATATGCATTTTTCTTTGCAAAGGGTGTAACTTGGATGATACAGTGTCTGTACCGGGATGTATACATTACTACCACTTTGATAAATTCGTTACCTATTAACTTGTTGAATTTATATAAAATATTTGAAGTTTCCATAATGAACAAATGATGAATTGTTGATGCGTAGGTTCCATAAGTGAATCCAATGTGTGCTAGAATTTGACACCTTTTTATTATTATAAAGTTGCAGGAATGCAAGTAAGTGTGGAGTACCACTAGATAGCTCGCATTGATGTGTCATTTAGAAGGCATATATCCTACTCCAATTCACATCACATCCTCCTAAACATAAGTTCAGTATGTCTTAACATCAAACACATATATTAGGCTAACGCAGACTAGCCCACAGGCCTGCAAGCCAGAATCTATGCGGGGCGGACCAGAAGTTGAGCCCACATTTCTAAAGTAAGGTGAGCTAACTTAACCCGCATTTTGTGGGTCAAATGCAAGACGGGCCTAAACGGACTGAGCCGACACACATTGTCACCCCAAGTATTTGACAATATGACACCACCTTTTTTCTCAAAGGTAGTAGCAGCTAATTAGATGTTACAACTAGACTGAGTCTAAGTTACTTAGGCCACATGATAGAGTGCAAGAAAAAACAGAAACTAAGGTAGGATTTTCAATATTCAAGCAAGATAGTAACTATTTTATATTAAATATAGTTGTGTTTTGCTGAACATTAACTGAAAACGTTGTCTCGTGTCTGATGCTCATTGTCATCTATGGCAATAAGTAGCAATAGGATATATGTATAGCTTCATCATTTCATTCCTTTACAAAAGAAAGTGTATGTGTAGTCCAATCTACAAAATTGGGAGCTAGAGAAATGTAATAATACATTCTTTGACACTCTCTTTAATATTTTATTTATTATTATTTGGTGAAATCTTATGCTGTTTTACTAATGAAAAAGTGAGTCCAAGTAATTTACCGAGGCTGACTTGAAACTTGATAACACAAAATACAAAAATTAGATTGCAACTAACGCTTTTTGACAATATCCTGAAAGATTCCATTTTAGTGGATTAGTGAAATAGTGATAGGATGAAATTCTGGATGATCTTCTCCATTACTCTTTGAAACTGTTAAATGATATAGAATTCTTTGGTTGATTTGCCTTGTTGTATCATTCAGTGTAATTGTCTGGGCTTGGATGATGATGTTTGAAATGATTATTGTACATTAACAGATCTTGGTTTCTTATTGCATAGAGTTTTTATGTATACTTGTACAGTCTCCTGATGTAATGCTTTCAACCACAAACTTATTTGAATTTCTAATCTATTTGGTGAAGAAAGCAGATGACTAGTCAAAGATATTTCCTAAGTCTTTTAGCGAAGAAAGAAGTATGATGGTTTTGAGGAACTCTTTCCATGTGGTTATTTTTTCCTATTTTCTGTTCATCTAGAATTTAATGGTTTGTCTTTTTCAGTGTACTTTCAGTTGTCCTCATCTCTCCAATCTTTTCAAATTTGTTATTAGTTGAAATAACAATCAAAGGATGAATGATAACTTGTGTTTGGTATTATTTGCTCAGTCTGTACATTGACTCGTGATGATTTTTGGCTGTGTTTTCATGGAAAAATGATTTGTAGAAAAACATCAGTAAAAAAAAGATTAGTGATACATTTGACATATGTGTGATCTCTCTTCATGCTTGACAACTTTTCCGAAGCCATACGCTCATATCTTTTTTGCATCCTATGCAAGAATTAACAGTTTTAATTCTAGGTTTCTGTATAATGGAGTCTTGAGAAATTTAAGTGTAAGACGCTTTGATTGATGAATCAATTTCAATAGATATCAATATATTCAAAAGATCAGAGCCTTATTTGTTTTGATTTCTTTTCACATCTGCTTGATGCATGTCTACTGTTTATTCGTTTTATTTTTTTATATGCAGTGGCTACTTTTCTGTCAACTGTTAAGATTCTTGCTTATAAAGCAAGAAACATGAAGACAAAAATATATTGACACTGAGATTAAGTGCTATGTATAAACCTTTAATAACCACGTTGGTTTCCTCAGGTTTCTCCTCTTCGGATTGGTCACGATTGTTTAGGAAATATTGAGTCTCAAAATGGTGATTCTTTCCACGTTGCCACTGAACTATTCAGGTTTTTTCTGCCTACATCGGTATCTTCTAAGTCGTACTTTATTCACTCCCTGTTTAGCTTTATATTTCTTGATATATTGCAGCTTTCCTTCACCGAGGTGCTCCTTTTTTGCCATCAAAGTTGGCAGCGAGAGTTGCTTGTCACAGAGATGTTTCTCTAACACCCCAAACGGTTGTTATTACTTATCTCTCTCATCTAGTTTAAATCTCCTTCAATTTATGTGTTTGTGCATGTGTTTCTAGTGGTAACTGTGGTTTTAGATTACATGCTTTTCTGTTTGCAGACTTTTAGCATACAAAAGAGAGAAAAACATGCAAACCATAGTTGCAACAAATTTTTTATCCATGCTGCAAGGAATGATCATCATATAACCTATGATGACGGCTTGCCTGAAGAGCCCTTTTTGCTATCATTGATCAAGGATGTCATATGGTATTTGTTAAAGTTTAACCTGTCATTAAACTGCATTAACCTAATGAAATACTGTTTTTACCTGCATGAACTGAAACTATTTTTACTTTCATTAAAGACCAGTAGAATTCACCTTTGAATGTTATTGAAAAAATACAACCGTATTTCTAGTAACTATCTCTTTGTTTCCAGGGGGCTAAAATATTTGTTTGTATTTTTGGCTGAGCAACCTAGCCAGCTGAAATACGTGGAGTGGCCAAGTTTTAGCAGTACGGTACGCCAATTAGTTCATTATTTGCGGTTTCTATTTCATTTAGGATTAAATATGTTTTTGGTCTCTTAAGTTTCATTGAATTTTGGAATTAGTCCCTCTTCGAAACTTTATACCAATTTAGTCTTTCATCTTTATAAATGTGTGAATTTAGTCATTTTTACTAAATTTTGTTAAGTTTATTTTTCATTTTAAATGCATTTTATTATAATATTTGAGTTAATATTAAAGCGAAAATGTGTCAAACGGTGTAAACAATTCAAATACTATCATGAAATGTGCTTGAAACGTTAGATAAACTTAACAAAATTTGGTTAAAAAGACTAAATTCACGCATTTTTAAAGATGAAGGACTAAATTGATCAAAAGTTTTGAAGCGGGACTAATTTCAAATTTTGCTGAAACTTGAGGGACCAAAATCGTATTTAACCCTTCATTTTATAATTTGTGAAATGTATTGAATGATTACATGCTTATATTAATCCTTTGCAGCTGAGGACAGCGGTTCTGACTCTTATCCTGGTTGCGTTGCTTATTGTTGCATTATCATCTGTTGATTCGGTCCTCTGCTATCTTTTGGCATTAGCTCTTAGGAAAAAACCATAACCTTGTAACCTTGTGGTGTTGCCAATGTTTCCATAATACATAAGCATTTCATCTGGTACTTGTAATCTATATAGGTCTATCCTCGTTAACATGTAAATCTTAACTCTTCTTTTGAACTGGAATGAATTATGTTATTCAGGAACCTTTTATTAAAGCCATTGCTTTCCATCTTAGTGAAAGAAATGGTTGCAATGGCATAGAATCTTGTTGATTCCATGGATGGAATTGGATATTTGAGTTTAACAATAGAACCAGAGGGTAAAAGGTTATGGCAGCTCATACTTCTCAAATTTGCAACACGTGTATAAGCTTGTATCACACACATTAATTTAATATCTATACAATTAATTTAGGGTAAAATGTTCCTTAGAAAATTACAATTGTTTGTTTTTCTTTTCTAAAACTTGTAGGTTCTCTAAAATTATAAATGTGTTGTTGATATCGATAATGTTGAAATCCATTATTATAAATTTAAACATGTTTGCTTTTAGTCCTTTTAAATTTTTAATATTTTAGATTTTTCATATTTTTAAATGTGTTATTTTATTGATAGAGCCAAAATCTGTTAATGACCTTTAATATTTGATTAATTATTTGCTTTAATATAATTATTTACTTTGCATGATTGATTATATATTTATAAACTTAATGTAATTAATTATCCATTTAATATAGTTTATCATCTTTTCAACATAATTAATTATTTATTTTACATAAATTTTCGTATAGTCAATTTTTTTTTTTGCAGATAATAAATTAAATGCTGAAAATCATTATTGGGCTTCATCTCTATTAACAACGATGATACATTTATAATTTTGAAAATCAAAAAAGTACTAAATTTTTATGAAGGATAAAAAATAATACGTTTACAATTTTGAAGACCTACAAAGTACTACAAATTTTTGAAGGGTGAAGAATAATTTTATAAGATCAAACGCTATATTTTATCATACAAGTAATTAATGGATTTGAAATCCTAAAAATTTTAGAGAGACGAAAAGCAAACATTTGTAATTTTATAAGGATGAAAAGCATATTTTACTCCTTAACTCAGTCTTTTTTACAGATTCACATAAAATAAAATTTAGTCATTTTTGTTTTCAAATAAATAGGTTTAATAAGTGGAGACAAGAAACTATCCCCATCCACCATCTAAGTCAATTATATAAAAGTTATCTTTAAATATTAGATTAAAATATTTAATATATTTTAAATCTATTACTTATTTACTATTTATAATGTGTTATATTGTAATTCACCTCTAATTAGGGTAATCAAACTAGCTTGCTTCAACATTCCACGTAATCAGAGATAAAACAACATCAAAAAAGAAATTAGTTCTTTTTATCCATATACGTCAAAAGGGAACCACTGTAACTTACTCAGTAACATAAAAAGAAACATTACCACTTATGTTGAAGTAACTCCAAAAATACTTCCTAAAATGTAATAAAATAAATTTTTCAATAAAATAAACATAATTTACATATGAATTTTTCTTTCTACAATCACTCTTTCAGAAGTGTATCAAAATATGTCCATTCACAAAATGGGAAAGTGTACAAAAATTGAGGAGGATGACATTGAAACTTGATGAGATGCTGTTTGGGTCAGATTTGGCCAGTTATCCATTCCCTGAGAAGTCTTTTTCTGCACATCAACCTTGGGATTTAGCACTAATTGAAAGTGACTTTTGCTGCCAAAACCACTGTTTTCAGGTCTTTGTGGTCGGTAACATGATTACAAAACCATGGTAATAAGCTTACCTACCACCAATGTTTGTGAATTCCAATGCAGCATTATATTTTTCTGCTCAGTATTATTTATGATTATGGAAATGCAGAAACAATGATTTAGCTCAAATCAGTTATGCACATATTATTCTTTGTAACTTCTGTTATTCACATATTTTGCTCCCTTCAGATTTAACTGAAGCTTGCCCTAAAAGGTTCTACTTATGCAATCAAATTTTGAGAACTTTTAGTCACTAGATTCTCTTTTTCCACTAAAAGTTTCTATTCATGTTCCACTGGTTTACTTCATTTATCAATGACACATGGTGAACCAATCCAGGTTAAATCAGATACAGAAACACATTTTAGGAAGAAATTTCCTATGAGCTATTAGGTACTACAGTTCCATACTGTTGTAGTACGTGTGTTCAAAGCTACATACAAATGTTCTGAACCTGTCAGCACTGAAAATACAGTATAAGTGTACAACTGCAGTTGCATCATCCCATGACAAAACCTGTTTTTGCATCGACTTTTGGATTAACTAAAACGTTTTACTCAGTATGTAGAAGTAGAATTATTATCACCATCAGTAATTCCAAATCAACAAAATGATCCAACTTTCCTCACTTAAGTGAAAATAATGCCTTCAAAACCTTAACAGAAACCATATGAAAATGATGCTGTGAAAACTTTTTTTTCCATGTTCAATCGAATACACAACCCTCTTACATTAATATAATAATAAAGTTTAAACACTATTTTCCTTACACATATCCATATTATTATAGTAAGGTTGTGAAGTAGTTGAACATAAAATGAAAATTGTCAAAATATCATTCCTTAAAACCACAAGACATTAAGTTTTTGTCTGTTTGCTGTAAAATCTTTGGAAACAGCAAAAAGTTTCACAATTTGGTGATTAGAGTTGTATGTCTAAGAGAAGGTAAATTACATTTAGCTGCATAACCAAACACATTTGAAGTATGAGTCTAAACTATTTATAAATTGCTCAATATGTTCATCTTCATTCAATGTGATATATTTTAGTCACATTTTCACTTTCACTGCAACAATTATGCACCAACCATTAACTGGTACTGCCCTTTATTTTCACTTGGAATCAGTGTTTCACCCCTTTTATATGAGGATCAGTACATTGTGAGGTACATTTCTTTCACATCAACAATGAAAAAAAATCCGTGCAGCTCTTTTGCGTGATTCTGAGCAGGAGCCTACAAAAAACACCATGAAGACTATTGTCCCTCTATATGATACCTGCAATTTTTCCTTTTACAAAAAGTACATTGTCCTTTGTTTTTCAATTATACAGTGATATATGAGAATCACCCCAGATGAAAATTTTCATGCTTTTCTTCCGGATCCTGTTTGGATCATGTTCAATTTTTCCAGAACTGATTTCAATTTGAAGTTTAAAGCCAAAGCAACAAATAGTTGTCACCAAATTCAAAGTAGAAAAAGGCTATGCAGTCAGACCAATAGTGATTCATAGGAAGCTGATGGTTTCTGACTTGACTCAGTGGTCAAAGTTCATTCATTGCAGTGTTCTTTCAGATGCACCAGAAAATATCATGGACAGTCAAACAAACTATGTACCAGGTTGATCGTGTTTGGAGGGATTTTGAAAAGTTCATAGAATAAAGTAATGTGAACATAGAGAATAAAACTTTGCTGAATGCTGACTTTATTTACAATTTGAAATTGGACTTTAAGCAAAGCTGTTAATGATTACTTGTTCCACAAATTCGATGAAGTAGGCATGTGAATTTGAAAGGGTGCATGGACTTCAGAAATTAAAGTCTTGGATAGACTAATTAGCCAAATAAAAGGAGAAAGAAACAAATATGAAGTCATTTTGACGTAGCTATTACAACCTTGAGTGCATATTCAATATTCAACAAAACAACCTAATATCAACAACAGTACAGAGACTGAAGAGTCACAACATAACACAACACAACAGAATCTATCAGACTTTGGAGTGTTGGAAAACTTCTGACATTGCCTATTCAGCAGATTAAAGCTTTCAAACAACATAAATTACAAACCTAACCAGTGAACCAATATCATGTAACATGGTTGAAAGAAAACAGTTTCATTTAAGCATTTGGTGAAGAGTTATTGAATGCTCATGTCTATGTTTGTGTAATAGCATACGCTAAATGAAGCCAATCTCTTGATTAGATCAAGAAACTAGCACCAAACCAGTGTATGAATATCATTCTTCAATTCATTGTCTTGATGGATTGTACTAAAACAGAAAACTAGCAACAAAACCACACCAGCCAAATGAAAAACCACAACATCTTACCTTACATAATCCCAGAACACAAGCTGATATATATAATCACTCCTTCATCCCTGATTCATAGAACTGTGTATCAAAGTGAACAAACCCTTTATTGCTTTACCATCACAACCATGATGGTTAAACACCAAAACCTACCAATTTCATGAGGAAATTAACAAGTCCAAAAGCAAGACTTGAAATGAGCAACTTTTGACAATAAAAAACAGATCTTGACACTGACCTTTGTTTGAAGAGAGAACTTGAAAGGTGTTTCACCCAAAGGAAAGTTTTTCACTGCTTCCCCCTTTGTTCATTACAATGATTGAGCAGTAGTGGCAGTGGCACACATTCGTGTATCTTATCTTATCAATTCCATCAAGATCCCCACCAAAGTGGCCATTATCAACACCATTATTACCATTATTATTATGCTATGGTTTTTGATTTTGGTTGGTTTTGAGTCACTTTTTGAGACCCCACCGTGAGCATCCAATACAGAAGATGGTAAGTGAAAAGACTATAGCGTATGAGACACATTCCAAAAAGTGACAAAACCACATTATCATGATTGTGCAATATCATGTAACATATGTGCTCATAAGTCTGAGGAATGCTGAGAAAAAGGCAAAAGAAAAAGCAGAAAAAGAGAGAGGTGGAAGAAGACCATCTGGGCCTGTGGGCCCTCACACAAAGAGACAAGTGGCAAATGAACTCCTTGGCTGGCCCACCAACCGGGCCCAAACCCATCAGCCACCGCTCCTGAAGGGGGCAACAACTGACTTTAGGAACATCCCTAAAACAAAAAACAAGTTGTTGAAAGAGACATGCATCAATATATATATATATATATATATATATATATATATATATATATATATATATATATTATTTTCTTTTGGTAAAGGAAGAAGAAGGCATCAAAAGCAGAACACTGTGTACAATATTTTTTTTATCACTTCTCTCCATGCTTGTGGAAGAATTTGGGTCATCACTTTTGACATGATCTCTTCTTTTTAACTACATTTTTTTTTTCTTTTTATCGATAGGGTTCATATTCAAGATCTTGGAATTTCAAGTTTGTTTTAATTACAGAACTATAACTTTTTTCATAAAAAAAATTAAATTTTTCGCACTTTGTTTTCTTTTAAAGATAATCTCAATCGAATTGAAAAAACAAAAATCATGAATATCATCTAAAAAAACTTATTATATTTTGGCTTACGTAAATCAAGATGAACTAAAAAGAATGGTCAATATTAATATTTATTAATAATTATTTAATATTTAAATTTTGTTTAATTAAAATATTTAATCTTGTAAAAATATACTATCTAAAAAGATTAAAATTTAACAAATTTGAAGTATGTTATAAAATCTATTTAGTATAACTGTGTTAAAACAAAATGATGCATGATGATTAAGATTTGTTTATTAATATTTGTTGTGATTTGCAGGCCAAAATCTTTCGTTTTCACTCTCACCATCTTTTTTGTGTTCTTTGTAAACTCAAACACGCACCCATCCAACTTCAAATTTTGTTCCCTCACATCACCACCTCATCTTAATTACCACTTTCACACTCATCGTTTTTTTTCCATTCAATAAAATATAATTCATGTTCACATTGCCAAGTGATACAATTCACTTCAAATTTAAAATGTCCCTACACTTCCAATTTTTTTATCTTCAGTTTACAGGTAACAAACCTGTCAAACATTGCACCATTATTATAAACAGAAACTCATTTTTTTAGTATTTAACATAAACAAGAAATAAATCCATGGTTATTGGATGAATTAGAAATTCTAGATCGATCATAGATAAAAATAATTATTGATATCTTATATCAATGGAAAATAAATAAGTTTACGATATTTAAGTAGATATAAACTTCATCTCATAGGCTGAATTTATTGTATATAATTAAATACAAATTTATTTTTATAAATTGATTTTTTAATATTGAGTTAGGTTTAAAGTTCACTTTTTAAGATGGTATCAGAACCATCCAAACTTTATCTTAGCAAGGTTTATTGTTTCTTATACCTATCATGTCACCCATCGGACAACGATTAATCATCTATCAATGTCTAGTCTTATGCTTGATATGTTATGCATTAGCATGAGATGTGTATTAGAGATCACACATCAACTATAAATAAAATGAATTTACTGTGTATAAATATATGCAAATCGTACTTACAAGCCAAATCTATAATGCATAATTAGATACAAATCTTTTTTTTACAAGTCAATTTTGTGAAGTTTAAGATGACATCAAAGAAATATAAGTTTATCTTAACAAACCTGTCAAACATTGCACGATTATTACAAACAAAAACTCATTTTTTTTTTTAGTATTTAACATAAACAAGAAATAAATCCCTGGTTAAACATAAATTTATGCTTGGATGAATTGGAAATTTTAGATCAATCAGAGATATAAGTAATTGTTGACATCTTATATCAATAGAAAATAAATAAATTTATAATATTTAGGTAGATATAAACTTCACCTTATAAGCTGAATTTATTGTATATAATTAAATACAAACTTTTTTTAATAAGTAGGTTTTTTAATATTGAATTAAGTTTAAAGTTCACATTTTTAAGATGGTATCAGAATCACACAAATTCTATCTTAACAATATTTATTGTTTTTTAGACTTATCATGTCATCCATCGAACAACTATTAATGTTTAGTATTATCTTCAATAAATGTGTATGCATCCACATGAGATGTGTATTGGAAATCACATATCGATTAGAGATAAAATATGAATTTACAGTATATAAATGAATACAAATATTCTTTTACAAACCAAATTTGTGAGGTTTAAGATATTATCAGAGTGATCTAAATCTATCTTAACAATATTTATTGTTTATTAAACCTATTATATGGTCTGTTTTTCGATTAAACTTAGTTTATATTTTAATATAGTATCAGAATAATTTAAAATCACTTAAGTTACTTATTAATATATCATGATTCTTGTAGTGGTTGTGTTTGATGGTTTGACTCTTAATCCCTAAGGAAGCGTTTTATTAATTATGAACAAAGAATATTTTGCACATTACTTGACATAGTCAGCTACAGCTAAATTTTGATGTGAATTATTTGACTAATTAAGGTGAGTTATGCTGATTTGCCCCGGTCACCAATTCAAGATACAAAATTTGTGATGTTCACGTTTTTGTTTGGCACAAGATAGATGATTCAAGGAAAATTGTGCGGCTATACGTATTGGAAATAATCATTATTTTATGAGGAAAAATAAAAATGAAAATGAAAAATGATTTTTGACTACTAATTTTTGACAACTTTCACTTATAACTTTAGGTATCATTTTCTAAATAATTTTTTATTTACTTAAAAAATAACACCTCATATTATAAAAAAAAAATTATTAAAATTTAGTAGTCAAAATATCACTATCTAAATAAAATAAAGAATCGGAAGAAGAGAGAAAAAGAGACGTGTAATTTGAAATGAATGAAGCATGCAGGATTTTCTCACTCTCTCCCTTTTGTCTTATTGGATTGTTGATTAACTAATCTGATGAGACTTTGAAATTCTGAAAATGCTGGCCATCATGCATCACATGAAACTACCAGATTGTGACCCAAACCTTGCATTATACCACAACTTTATTGCAATGAAAAAGACCATTCATTATATCACAAGTTTTTGCTCACATTTTTCCACACTATTCAAGTTCTTTTGGTATTCATGTCAATTTTTTTTTTTTTTTAATTTCTGGACTTCATTTTTTTTTCTTTTTTTTTGGTGTCTAATTTATTATTGAAAAACCATCAAACAACCTTTGAAATGTAGAAAGGGAGTTTCCAATATTTTAAGAAAAATAAAATACTCACTTTAATGTAAGAGTGAAACTAGGTAGTCCAAATGTCAATTTTTTAAATTAATGTTTGAATAAGTATATTTAAGCTGATATCAAGTTTGATGTATTTGATTTTAAGTTCTGAGATGTTATGGTTGTGATCGATTGATGTATTTGAATCGAAGTATATTGTTTGTTTTAGAGTTTGAAATTTTTCCATAATTTTGTATCTAAAAAATATTTTCTGTGATGCGAAACATTAAAAATATATTAATATTTATATTTTAAAAAAATAATATATTTTAAAATATCAAAATTAGTGTTCGGAGTGTATTTTGAATATATAACATGAAAATCATACAGAAGACTTCAATAAAAAATTCAAATCTGTATTAAATTGTGAAAGACAAAAGAAGTTTTAGTTGAGATAATAATTAAATTTTAATTTTTAAAAGATATAACAATAAATTAATTGAAAAATATGTATATAAAAAATTATGATTTATTGAAGATATCTAGCTTTTGGGTGTATAGGAATTTAAGGTTATTTTCAATATGTAAAACAAAAATAAAGACTCAAACCCCTAGAAAAAATTTGATGCTTCATTTGGTTGAATATCGAGATTCAAATAAATTGATATTATTTTGATTAGATTTGAAAGAATAAAGACACAGGAACAATTTTCTTAAAAAAAAAAAAAAAGAAGTGACTTTCGTGTTGTGTTTTTTCTGTGATGAAAATAAATTAATTTTCTTATTCATAACATCTTACAACTCAGTAATTACCCTCTGAATAAGTTATTCATCTGGTTTCTAATGTATAACCTGAGATAATTTAATCTTTAAAAATATTATATATATATATATATATATATATATATATATAAAGATTGACAATTATAACTTATTATATTGTTTAATAATAAATCGATTTTTAAATTTTTACAACTTAATAAAAAATACAACATAATTTTAAATTGGTCCTTGAAAATTATGAGTTAATAATAAAATGGTTTCATAATATTTAATTCTTTAAAGTACTATACATTCAGTGCAACATTAGTTACTTATATATATATATATATA
>Ga0214543_1007293_pt1 | contig 19091 bp, 10 predicted proteins | sample CNSS2metaG_FD_160094 | JGI IMG/M metagenome (GOLD analysis project Ga0214543, IMG submission 160094) | Root nodule microbial communities from cowpea collected in UCLA plant growth center, Los Angeles, California, USA - CNSS2 | ecosystem: Host-associated > Plants > Roots > Nodule | place: USA...
AACGTAAAATACTTTTACGTTTGAAAATATCCATCAGAAAGAGAACAGTAACATCTCATACTACGTGCTTCCATGGATCCTTCATTAGTTCCAGGTACACAATTTTTAACTCATACTTGAATATATTATATTATTGTATCTTATGCATATATTATTTCTATCACTGATATCATTTTTTTAGTCTTCTAGTCTCCTTTCACTTTTTCTATTATTTTTTTCATGAAAGTTGGAAACAATCAATGCTAGAATTTAAATATAATTGGTTAAACTTCTTAATCATGTAGTCATCTCCAATATCCTCTCATAATTTTGTTTCATAACTTTGTTTTGTTTTTGTTTTTTTTTTCTCAAACCACCTCAACTTGTTATATCTCCTCAGTAATATTTTTCAAACCTAATTTTCTTATCAACATTTTTCAAACCTTCAAGGATAGAGTAGGTGATATATTGATTAAATTGTTGAATGAATTTTGGTTTGACAAGACTGTAAATAACATTTGTTTGTGTTGAATTTCCAACATAAAAACATGTTTTAGGATAACGTGAAAGAATTTAATCATGGAGAGGTGTTTTAAGAATCTATCTACGAAAATAATAAAATTCAATGACAGAAAGAATTACAAACACTTAAGGTTCTATTTTTAAAAGTGGTGAAAATTATGATTTCTTATTTAAACAACTGATACTTCAAAAGTGGTAAATATTACATTGTTAAATTTAATAATTTTAATTAAAAAATATCTATTTCTAATTATCTTGTTATCATGAATATTTTAAGATTAATACCATTACAAGGTTAAATTTATTCATATTTAAATCTATTATGCATAACTTAATTTTCTTATATTTAAATTCAACTATATTACATGAAATGAAAAGTTTGTGGCAAAAGGTAATATTGGGTGTATCGATTCCCACTTTCCTTTTCAACAAAACCCAACATAAAATAAAGTTAGGTTAATTAGGAGTCCATTTGGAGTAAAATATTGGAGTTTGAGCAATCTTTCAGTGTTCTTCAAAATCTAAATATATAAAAGAAGTTATTAAGACAAGAATACTATTTTAAACTATAACTTAGAAAGTGACATGTCATAAAAATTTAAATTAAATGCTTGCATGTCAATATTCATGACATATGATACAATAATGGTTCTTTGAGAGCAATATATTAAATTACAAGATGATGACAAAAATTAATGACAACTCATAAAATCAAGTAATACTATTAATTTAGGGCCAATTCTAGAGGTAAAGATGATCTAGGATTTTGACAAATGTATATAAACACCATTTTTTTTACTAGCTAAAATGTTCATAAAAATTGGGTATAGTTGTATGATCTAGAGTGAGAAGCATTGTGATGATTTCATCTTTTTTGGAAGTTGAACACTTTGATTCCAAAGGCAAAGATGAGTGCAAACAAAAGTGAGAAACCAGCCACAACAATTGCCACCACTCCAAGAAAATCATGTTCAAACCCAAAATAGTTCTTCACAAATTCTTCAACCCTTTGGCCATTCTCAAGCTTGTGCATGTCATCTCCATATTGAGAAGCCACCAATCCATTCAAGGTCCATGCAACAGGGCAAATCCAATAGTACCATTTCCACCATATTGGTATTCTCTGAAATTGTTACAGTAAAAAAGAGTGTTTGTTATGGCATTGGGTTGTGTATACCAGTAGAATTGCTTGTAAATATGCTTCAAACTCTTACTTTAAATTCACAACTTCTATGCTTACAGGGTGTTTGATAAAAGAAAGCAAACCCAAGTAACCATTAGGAAGTGGCATTTTGTTTTAGAGTGAGCAGTGACATATAAGAAAAAAAAAATTTAAACAAGGTTGTGTGACTCACAGATAAGGGAATGACGAAGCCTGAGAAAAGACTCCATATTGCAAAGAATGCACTGGACAATATGGCAGCAACATGTGCATTGGGGGTGATGGCCATGGTCATCATACCATATAAGGTGAAGTATAAGAAAGTGAAGAACATGAAGAAAAGAAACCACAAGAACTTTGATGTGGTCCAATCGAATCCCATCATGGCATACACTATAATCCCATACATCAGGGTCTGAACCAAGATGTGAGGAAGTTCAATAATAACCTGCAAATACAAAACAATTATTAGAGTTCAACTTTTACAGTTCAATGATCTATTAGCTTTTGTTGTTGCTTTGCAGTTTGAAGTATGACAGATATGTATGCATCAAAAAACTCAAAATTTTAATCAACAGTGTGTGGAGTAGAAAAAGTGTGTTACTACTTTACCTGTGCAATTGCATATGGCAAAGCTGAATACATTCCGGCAGCTCTCTCTCTGTAAAAAACTGTTCTCTCTACAGCTATTATAGGCTGCACTGAGGTAGCATTTTGTACTCCAATGAAGGTAACTGCAGCATACATTGAGCCCATAGCATTGAAAAGATCTTGCTCTTTTCTCCTGTGATTTTCATTATTATGCAGTTATTAATAACCATCTAGGTGATAGATAATATTTGTTTTGAATTTCATTTTCACATCACTTTGTTTATATTATCTCCATGCATTGTTTGCTTTTTCACATACCTTTTCAGGCCAATGTCCCAAAATATGATCCCAAATAACAATGCTATTAGTATTGTGAATAGGAGTCTAACTGCAGTATATGATGTATTCCTCCAGTATGATAAATGTTGTTTCCATAGACAAGCTTTACATTGGGCTACCAAAGTCTGTGAATACTGACTATCAAAGTGTAGATCTTTTGAACCTTGAGGTGGTATACTAAGCTCTTGGACCAATTCTTTGTTTCTCCTATACAATTAGAAGCATCAGTAAGTGATTGATCAAAATCTTGATAAACAACCACATTAAAATCATCAACAATTGAGTCCATTTACTTTGAGAACACACTTGTGTTCACTTTCCAAACAGATGTTTGGAAAGGGGAACCACACAAAAGAATGATAGTAATGTATATAAAATTGAAAAGAGAAGGTTGAAACAGATAGTGAGAGTTAGAAACACAAAAAGGAAAAGTGAAAAGAAACCAAACAGCTACTGATTCTAATATGTGAGTGTTGGAAGTCTAACCGATATAGTTCTGAGTTTCTGTACACATTGGTGAAGTTGACCTTAAGACTTGCTTCTGTTCCTGCTGATGTTACTTCCAACATCCAGGTTGCAGGGTTATAACCATCCTTGATCTTAGGAACTCCTTCAATAGCCTATATCAATCATGCACTATAGTGAATATGCTATATTTATAATGCTAAAGAAGCAACTTATGTTTATATGTGTGTTGTGTGTTGAATCTCATTTACACCAGATATTCACCTCAAAGTACTGAATCAGATGGGAACAGTGGCGGCCTAATGGACCAGCATATATTTGCTCTCCTCCCAATTTCAAGAGTAGCAGCTGAAAAAGTGGAGATGGAAATACTTTATTCTTTGAAACACAGTTTCCAAAAGGGTGGCTTACACTGAATTTTACCTCAATGTGAAGACTAGTTAGTACTTACCTCATCAAATGCATCAAATATATCAATACTTGGCTGGTGGATGGTGCAAACCACAGTTCGTCCTGTGTTCACAGTGTTCCTCACAGTTCTCATTACAATTGCAGCTGCTCTAGCATCAAGACCTGAGGTTGGCTCATCCATGAAAATTATTGATGGGTTGGCTACAAGTTCAACTGCAATTGTAAGCCTCTTGCGCTGCTCAGTTGAAAGACCAGTCTCTCCTGGTAAGCCAACAAGTGCTCCTCTTATTGAGTTAAGCTCAACTAGCTCCATGACTTCCTCCAAGAACATCTACAACTCAGTGAATGCAGTTCAATTTTACAAGATGTTATGTCTTTATGCATGATGTGATGACAACAAGTGTACTAAATCGTTGCAAGTAATAAGATATGGAAGAGAGACGGTCAATATTGAGGAAACTTCTTCATAAACACTTCTACAAGAGAAAAGTACGAAGAAAAACCAATATTAGTTTCACCTTCTGTTAAAACTAGATTATAACTTCTACAAATCAATTTATACATGAATTGATACGTAGAAGTTATAAGCTAATTATAGCATACCGAAACTAATTTTAGTTTATGGATGATTTTTCTTTCTTCTTTTCTTTGTACTTAGAGAAGTTTTCATGAGAGAACCTGATCATTCTTCCAGGACTTAAGTGATGAGTTTCCTGTTTCAATTTAGACAGAAGAAAGTTCTACCTTTCTAGTTGCGCGATCAACTTCACCAGGTAAACGAAGCCAGGCCGAATATAGCAAAGATTCATAAACTGTAACATTGGGTGAGTGAATATCAAATTGTTCACAGTATCCTGAGATTCTTGCAAATGTTTCTTGCCTCTTTATGTATCCAGATATTGTGATGTTCCCTTCAATATATCCACCAGTTTTCCTTCCAGCTAGAACATCCATCAAAGTAGTCTTACCAGCACCACTTACGCCCATCAGAGCTGTTAGTACTCCTGGCCTAAAGACACCACTAACACCCTTCAAAAGTTCTAGACGTTCCTCAAAAACTCCTTGGTGTTTCATTTCCTACAATCAATACAACAGTTCTAATTATTTTTCCACAAATATCAGACAAAGTTTAGTGCTATAGCAATTTCCTTGTCCACTTGGAGCAAAAAAAGTTGAAGTAGGCTCTAAAATATAAATGGGAAGATTTCACTTGAAAATAAAGTACCTGTGGCATGTCTATAGAATACTTGATCTCATCAAAAGTGAGGGATAAAGGTTGAAAAGGAAGAACCATACCCCTCCTTCCACTTCTGTTAGTCTTGTCATCACTAACTCTTCCAGAAAATGACCTCGATGACATACTTGCTTCATCTACCATCTTTATTTCTGACTTGTCATCACATTCAATAGGTTATGGCCTCAATACACCAAAGCACAAGCTGAAAATGGAGAAACTGTAACTTGTGCTCAAGGACTCACCAGAGGAGCTCTTTTCATTCGTTAATTGAATTAACTCTTCACTTGTTGAAGCATTTCTCTCCAGCAATGTCTCTTGGGATAGCCCTGCTTGATCCTTTCCAAATGCTGCAGAAGAAACATGTTCAATGAGAACAAATTAAGTCTGTGGTTATATAAAATGATCCAAGTAAATTTCTCAGTTAAAAGATGCATGAAGATGGGACTTACGACTCAGATATTGCAAAGCCAAGGTGAACAGAAAATTAAACAGAAATACATAACCAATTAATGCTCCTACTCCAATCCAGTACCAATAAGCTTCTGGAAAAAGTCCACGAGTTTTCAGTATCAAAACTCCTAATGTTTCGTTGGAATTTGGAGCAACCTACGGCATCAACAAATCATCTCATAAATATATATATCTAACTTTCCAAGGCTCATTGTTTCTCATGAAACATGTTAACCATTGCAAACAAAGAGTGTTACCTTTTTCCAACTATGACCAAGAAACTCATTCACAGCTATGGCATTCTGTCCATACATCAGAGGTGAGGACCAGTAACCCCACACAAACCATTTGTGCACATCCTCTGGTACAAAGAACAAATTTATCATAAAAAGGTTTCATTACATAAACCAAATTTCAAGTTACCATTTTTCTTACCTCGCGAGATCACAAATCCTCCCAAAACCAGAACTACAAGTAACGCAAACCCTCCAACAGTGTTTGCAACTATAACATCCCTTCCTAATGCAGCCATCAACCGAAACATCGAAGATGCCATCAGATTAATGCACAGAAGTATCAAGTACTGCTTCAAAAGCCTGCCAGTAGAACTTCTCATTAGATTCCAAAATGAATAACCAGAAGCTTAATTGATGATGTTGTGGCTTCTTGCCTTAAAAAATTTGGATCAAAGCCAATGGCATAGTAAGAGATTCCTTCCCAAATAGCTACTTCTATAAGGGTTATAGGTATTTTGAGAATCCATGGTGGAATAGAATAAGCCCATGCAGGATAGAAAAGAAGGTCCCTTTGCTTGTAAAAGACAGGAAGTTTCATAATGGCCATATTTAGCTCTGATATTCCATTGAACATTGCTACCGTGACTGCGAAGAAAAGAGCACCCATGTAAGTTCCTCCATCCTCCACAGTCTCGTGATGCATCTTAGTTCGTAGAAATAATGTTGTTGTCATGACAGCTAAATAGACAAGCTGAAAACAAAGGATCAACACATGAATAAGGATCCAAAAGAAAAAGACAAGAAGAAAAGGAGACACAAAATTTTAGTTTCAAATCAGATAATATGAACAGAGTTAGTGACTGAATGTTTCTCACTTGTGTGACTTTGAATATGTAGACAAACGAATTTCTCTTCATAAGCAAAAATTCTCTGCTAGCACAAGCCCTCAGCAGCTCCTTCTTGTTAACACCATACTTCTTTGTGGTCAATGCATTTGGATGGCATTTAGACTTGTCAAATGGAGTGGCTAGTTCCTCTCCTAGTTTTTGACCTATGTGAAATAATTGGAAAGATTCAGCGAAATCCTTGACAGTGACAAAGCTGTAAGGTTCATCTTTACGTGCCCAATATTGCCACTGATCCTTTTTTGATGTAACCTGTTGCACCCCCACAAGAACAAAATTAACCTTCATTCCATAAAATACGAACAAGAAAATTTTAAAACGTACACCAAGTGAATCACACTCATACTTCTTGTAGGAAGTCAGCAACTCCTTTTCTTTCAGGACACTTGAAACCCATAGATTCAAAAAACTCGAGTACATTTTCTCTTGGTCCTTGATACACAATTTGCCCATCTGTTAACAGTATTATATCGTCAAATAGTCCATAAGTTTCTGGTGCTGGCTGTAGCAGAGAAACAAGTGCAGTTCCATTCAGAATATGGATAGATTGTTGGATGGAGTTCACTATCTGAAAAGTTGTGGAACTGTCCAAACCAGTTGATATCTCATCCATGAACAACACCTTTATAGGTCCAACCAGCATCTCCCCTTCATTATTACGCAGAAACTTTTAGTAATCAAGCACTTTATAGGTTCCCAATTCTTGATTTAAGTTATTTTTCATGCTGTTATTGATAAACAGAAACTACCTGTTGTGACTCTCTTTTTCTGCCCTCCTGAGATACCTCTAATCATTCCATCTCCTACTATAATGTCGGCACACACTTCAAGTCCCAAAATCTACACCATTTAAAAAGGGAAAACATGAAAAATATTATGCTGTTTCTTCAGAAACCATCAATATTTTCTTTATCTGATGAATCTGAACTCTTACCTTAAGAATGTAATCAGTGACTACCCTCGTTCTCTGTCTTCCTAGTGCTGCAGCCTACACAATATGATCCTATGAGTTCAGAATTTCAAACAAAGTTCTTTGTCAAACCTTTTTTTTTATTTTCTCACCTTCATATAGGCATCAATATCAGGATCTGGTTTAATCTTTGCTTGTTTCTCTCTTCTTAGTAGCTCAGCCAACATTTCTGTAACGAAGTTAAATTCAAAACTCTGATTTTGAGAATTTAAGATTGTTGAGATGATATTCGGTTAAAAGGTATTTTGTATTGCTTTTTTTAACTATGATTTTATTCCTGAAAATGAAGCAACAAACCATAATTCTGTCCAACCCCTTGACATCTAGCTGAGAAAGCCAGTGTTTCTCTCACAGTCATTTCTCCAATGTGGTTATCATGTTGACTTATATATGCTGATGTCCTTTGTGGCACAAACTCTTCAAGCTCATATCCGTTGTATGTGACTCTCCCATAATGCTGAGGTTCCATCACCAATTATATCAGTCACTCAAATGCAAGCTATAGTAGTAATAATTATTGAATTAGGGGAGTTATTCTCTCATAGTTATCATAATTAAAGTTTGTTTTCTTACTTTCAAATCTTTACCAAGTTTTCCAGCCAATGCCAATAGCAAAGTGGTCTTTCCAGAACCTGGTGGTCCCAAAAGCAATGTCATTCTGCAAAAGGTGATAATTTAGTAAAATCAATACATAATCATACAATGAAAAAAAAAAAAAATAAAAAAATAAAAAAAAAAAAAACAGTAAGTGTTGAGTTCACCTTCGAGGCTTTATGATTCCACTGACATTCTGAAGTATATGTAACGGTTTCTTTGGACTTGGAATTATGTGAAGACAATGTAAGAATCCCTTGGCAAAAGGAAGAGGTGGTTTCATAATTAAACGACCAGAGATAAACCAAGAAAAAAAACACTACAGAAACAGCATGTGTTATATCGAAATACCTCAATTACATTAGCGAAGAAGTTCAGCATTGAAGGCAAGGATCGTCCTCCAACATAAACCTGTGCTTCCACATTAACATGCTCAAATCTAACTTCTATTGTCGGAATATCAAGCCCAACTCTGCATATTCAGTCCAACAGATCAATCACAAGCATCTCAAATCTCAATATAGTCTCAAATCCACCGAGAATCAAGGCTTTAAATTGCAGTTACTGACACAGTTTTGTAGCAATCCTTGATACTAAAGGAAAGTTGCATACAACACCGTGACCCTTTTGAGATATTTTCAGAAAGAAACTATGCTTCAATAGGCCATGTTTTCATTTTCAAAAGGGTAAACAAATCAGCTTTTGTTTGAATGCATGCTGCAAAAAAAGTGGTGCTTTCATTCAAAAACAAAACTCTAACCTGTCCATTCTCTCTCTGAGTTTCAGCAAGAACCTTTCATTGTCCTCTTCTGCTATCTTCACAAGCCTCTCCACAATGATCTTCCTCTCTGTGAGGCCTAGTTGTTTGATGTCAACCTCTCTCCCTTTACCATCTTCATTGTTGAGAATACTTCTCTGAATGCGAAGATACGTGGGGAGTCTCTCTATTGCTGCCCATTTGAGAGCTTCTTCATCATCTTCACGTTCAGAAGTTGAGAAAACATCCATGCTGTTATTCCTCCATATCTTAGAACCACTGCTTCTTGCACTGTCAACTCTGGATATGCCACTTCCCTCCATTGATCTCACACAAACCAGAACTTAGCTTTCACTGATACCAAACCTTCAGCATCTTCTTCTTCTTCAATCTCATGTCACAAGATGATGTTTGTTCCTCTCTCTGAACAATGTATTTGCCTTGGTATTTAGTTATTTATGCAGCACTATCACTTCACTATAACATACTCTACATACACTTTCTAAAGTTCACCTTACTTTTTCTAAATATGAACATCCCCCTATTTCGAATATAAAAAGATCAATTGATATTTGATACCCACCAAAAAATAATTAGTAGTACTATTTTTACTTTAAAAAATATATTTTTCTTTAACATGTAATGTAAAAATAGAAGAGATTCATCTACAAGAAAATGGCAATTGAATAAATGGCATTTTAAATATGATTTTTGTAGATAAGACGAATTTAGTTTAAATTTGTTAATATTTATAATAAATACCTAAAGTATTTTTTAAAATAACTAGGGACTTTATTTCATACTAAAGAATTCTAAACTTGGTATTTGCATATATTTTATATGAGAAGATAGGGTAAAGCATTAGTACCTTACCTCTATTCTATTATTTTGGGAGAATGTCTTGGTCTTACCTAAAAGAAGGCACTAAAACATGACTTTTATTATTATTTGATATTTATAAAAGTAAATTTAGGTTTAAATCATTATTAGAGATAATAATTTAATGGGGTAAGGATAGATTCTATTGTCCCATCTCATCTTGAAGTAAAATTTTATTCTCATTTTTGTTAATATTTTTTTTTCTCATTTCCATAGTCAGTGAGTAATAAGTATGTATCCATAACCACTTTTTTTATCAATACCAATTAATTAATTTTAAAAAATAAAAAACCATAATAAAAAACTATATTATATTATCGAGTATTAAAAAAATATAATTATATAAATTTTAAATAAAAAAGAAATATTAATTAAATAAGAAAGAAATAACTTTATAAAATATTGCAGATTACACAAATAAAATTTTGTGACAACCAAAACATGTATTAGTTTTACCATTAATAAAACAAAATTGATAAAGTTAAACATATTTTTTAAAATTAAAAAAAACTTAAATATTCAAATTTAAAAATATTTAGTCATCCAAATAATAACTCTCATCTTTATACATGATGTTTTAATCACATTATAAATAATTAAACCTTTGTATTATATTGAAATTAGAAGAAATGTATGTTGAATTTATGAGCTTTAGTGTAAAAACAATTGGTCAAAATAAATAAATAAAATGTCAATGGATATTTTCCCATCAATTTCTTATACAATTGATATAAATTTAATGATGTTAGTGACAACAATATTTCTCTAACTCGTTTTTAGCCTGCATTCTTAAGAAAATATATTAAATGAAATAAGTATTTCAACTGCTTCAGAATCCTAAACTTAAAAAAAAGAAAAATATCTATATACACTATTAAACAAAGAGAAAGTTTATCTATTACAAAACTATACGTTTTTCTCCTTTTGAATCTTTTTAAGATGTTTTCCTTCATCAAAGCAAAAAAAAAAACAAAACTATATCATTTAACTAGTTAAAATTATTTTTATTATATTTGACTTTTAGAGTAATATTTTATTTACAAAAAAATTATAAACTAATTATAAAATTTTTATATTTTGTTTATAAAATGCTAGAGATTATTAAAACAGATATTAAATATGTTAAATGTTAAACTCTATATTTGGGATAGTTAAAAAGCGAGTGATACAATAAGTTCTATAAATTATATATAATAAACTTAATTCTAAATTAAACATAAGTCAACCTCAAAAGATAAAATTGTAAGTTTATAAGAAGTTGGTTGTTGAACATTATCTCCCCATAGCTATTTAGTATACAATTAATAATTAAGTTTTCTTGATAGTTCCTTTCCATCAATTCATTATCTTGAATTAATACATTTTCATTTTATTAATTAATTAACTAAATATTAATTGGCAAACCTTATGGTCAAACATAAAGATTAATTTGATACAACCAATTGCACATACCAATTTTTTTTCCCTTGTTTGTTTTAGGAACTCAAATACTCATTTTGTAGTGTTTCTCTGAATTTTCTTTCTCTTTTGGTCAAAGAAAAAAAAGGAAAGAAAAATATGTGACAATGAGTATTTTTTTTATATAGTAATGATCTCCACCCATTTGTTCTGTTTCTTTAATTTTGGCTAAAATACATATTCATTATTCACTTTTCTTAAAGAAAGAAAGACACTTTTGAAACATGTGAAGAACAATTGGAAGAGGCAAATCCATGAAGTGTGAAGGTTGTTAGAAGGAACCTTAATCATGATTACAAGCAAGAAAAAAGGGTTTCATGGAGGTTGGTACACCTTACAAAGAAACAAAGAAAGAAAACCAAAACTCTATGAGAAAGTTAAAAAGTCCAAAACTTTATAGGGTACATAACGCGAACACTTGGTGTGCATTATTCATCGATCGCAATTGTGTTACGTGGATTCACACTGCACATACAAATTCTAGTAGTTATAATAGTGAATGTTCCATAAAAAGTGCAGCTTTCATGTTTTTGATTCCAAAGCATTGTTCTCATGTGGAAGGCAATTATTGTTCCACTGGCACAATGACATGCCAAAAGAAAAGGTTAGAAAAAGAAAAAGAAGAGGTAAAGAACATCATCAAGAACCCCACATGAATGCACTATTTGTATTCACATTATCTTATGCAAGCAATGCGTAATGTGTGTGTGAGCCTGATGCCAGAAAGAACTTCAATTTTGCCTGTGTTGTGTTCTGGTTGAGTCTGGGTTTCATGAAAAGATATTATCCTTTCAAGCTGATTTTATTATTTAAAAAGCGTCTAAGTTACTTAAAATAATTATATAAATACAGATTTGGAGTATCATGATTTTGTATTTTAAAAGTGTATTGGAAAATGAAAAGAAAAATAAATATTCGAATTTTGTTTGACCAAACTCAATATCAATGTAAGACTTCTTGAGTGTATAGAATAATTTGTTTTAATTCTTAACCAATGAAACATTTAGAAACTACATTTTTAAGAGTTATAGAATTTTGTATTTGAAAACTATCTTTTATGTCCAATTATTATATTTTTATAAATAATTTTGATGAAATTAAAATAACATATTTAATATATTTAATATATATATATATATATATATATATATATATATATATATATTTTTTTTGTTTTTTTTTCTTTCTATCGAAATTGTCATTTCCTATGTAATATAGGTTTAATAGTTCTTTTAATCTTAAATTTTGTCAAAATTATTTAATATAATCTCTCAATTTTTATTTTTATAAAAAATAGTCAATATGACCGTTAAATCAATAATATGATAATATAAATAATAATATGGCACCAAAGTGTTTATATTTTTCAGTATTAAGTTATATAGTGTCACATGTCATTTTATATATTAATATGGACACCTTTTAAAAATTGTCTTAAGATCATGAGAAAATCTCACATTGATACATTCCATTAAAAGCAAAGATTACATTGAAACGAAATTTTTTTGAAAACTTTATTGAATAATTCTAACAAAAAAATTGAAACAAAAGAGATTATTAAACTTTTAATCTAACTATAACTATAAATTTTTATATATTTAAATTCTTATATTTTAAATATTTTTTTACCAGATTAAAATATGTTTAGAAACCAATTTAAAGACTAATTTTTTAATTAAAGATCAAATATATTTGATAATTAAAAATTAGTTTATAAATTAGTTACTATAAAAGATTAATTATTTTTTATCATTATTTGATCATTATTAAAATATTTTCTTGTAGTATATAAAAAAATATGCATAAAAAACGATGGAAATTCATGTTTTAGAAATTTTATATTATAAGTTCTATGTCAAGTATGGCATAAAAAAATTAGTAATATTTCTCTCTTCTCTTCAAATATATAGAACACGACATTGGAAATTATTAGAAAAGATTACTTTCTTGTTTTAGAAATAAAACGTAACAAATGAAAAATAAATAAAAATAATGAATTTGCATTTTTATATTAAATAAACTCAACAAATAAAGAAAAAGAATATCTTTTTTTTTTTTTCTTATACATTTCACCTTCTTTTTATTCTTTCCTTACATCATAAAATAAAATTAAAAATTCTCTCAATCCAATTCATATTATATACACGCACGTACGTATGTATGTGATGCAAAATTTTAATAAATTTGTGGATGACCACGCACCTACTCCTGTAATCTTCTGTGACTTATTATAGACAATATTTTGATTAATATATAATTATGATACGTAATTAGATTAAGTGAGATTGGTGAGGTTTTGTTTAATTTAAAATTTATAAAGTTATTACCTAATACACTAAAAATATAATTCACCCCATTGATAGAAATATATAGGATTGATGTGAATATGTTTTTGATTATTACTGATTTGGACAACAACTATTGATGCTTCTATACATGTCACCAACACTTCATGCATTCCTACATATGTTGTCTCTGTCTAACCTACTTTGCTTCTTTTTTTTCCCTTTTAATCTCAATGGTCTCTTTTAACTTTATACACACACACATATTATTATTATTATTATTATTATTATATATATATATATATATTAAATATAAGAGTAATGTTTTGTTTAAAAAAATACGATAAGAATATTCTTTACAAAAGAGTAGTTTTATATGAATATTCTTGGTTTTTTTGTAGGAAAAACTTTTTAATTTAGCATTTTTTTTATCTTTTTTTAATTAAATTCAATACTTTAGGGAAAAAATATTTATAGTTAGGATTAACTTTCTATCACCAAATAAATTGTCTATTGTAAATCTTAAATTTAATTTGTGTTAGTATGTTGAACTGTATACTTAATTCAATTTGTCTAAAATTATTAAGTAATAATAATTGTTATAGTAACAGTGATATAGTGATTACTCAATTTACTTTGTTATTCTATTAATCGGATTTTTAAAATATTAAAGTATTCAAACTTTTAAATATTAAATTATATAATCAAATATTATGAAAGCTCTAACAAAAAGATGCTTTCAAAATAATAAAATTTTACAAAAATAAAATAAAATAAAATAATTTATAATTATAAAAAAATTATTAAAAAATAACTGATGTTAAAGACCAAAATAATTAATTATCGCGTTGACTAAAAGTAAAATTTTAGTTACAAGAGTCTAATTGTTTACTATTTGATTTTATTTTAAATTAATCTCTAATTTTAAATCAGAGACTAGTACACTACTTCTAGAGCTGTCAAAATGGATAATCCGGTCCGACTCGACTCGACCCACCACGGGTTGATGATTTAGTGAGTCAACCCAACCCGGCCCACTTTTTAACGAGCCAAACAATTTCGAACCTAGCCCGGTCCACCATGGGTTGGCGGGTTAAACGAGTTGACTCACGGGTTCACTTAATTAAAAAAATATTATTTTTTATTTTTTTTCAATCAAAACTAAATTGTAATTCTAATTAAAATCTAAATAAACTTTAATACAATTCAAATAAAAATCAAAATAAAAAAATACAAATTATTTATGTGTTGGATAAAAAAATAACTTAACATGACCCAAATGTAAAGCCCAATTTAATAAAAAATAAATAAAAACACTTGTGTGACCCTTTTATCTGCGGATTGGTGAGCCAATCCGGCTCACCACGGGTTCAACACAGATGAGCCAGGTTCTAAATGAGCTGGATCAAAAATCAACCCATATTAAAATTTATAAAAAAATTTCAACCCAACCCGGCCCGAACCCGTGGTAAGCCGGGTTGGCTCGCGGGTTCCAACCCATTTTGACAGCTCTAACTACTTCCTTACCAATTAATGCTACAATCAATTTAAAATTATATATAATTTTTTATTCATAACAATTATTTTCAATATTAGTAATTTTATTACCTAATATATAAATTAGTTGATTAATATTTAATTGACCAAACTTAAGGCAAACTGATTGATGAGTATGGTTAAATTGAGTTAAAAAGACATACAAATCTAATTGTATACACCCCTAATTGTCAGTAGATATGCAATAAAATGTTATTAAATATAATGTCACGTGCAATAATTGCAACAGTATATTAAAACTATTGACAGAGAAAAACCTAATGTAGCAATGTACCGTAAACAAATTGTACTAGAAACAAAAGTTTGCCAAGATCTAATGTACGGAAAATGAAAGCATTCTAAATAAATATTTTGTGCTGTGACCTTAATTATCTATGTCAACAAAATGTCATAAGTAATTAAATATCTTCATAATAGAATTGTTAGATTCAAGATGAACAAGTATCAGTTCAGTTTTAAATGTTGCAAGTTATGCTTAAATATTAATATGTGGTTCCTGTTTCCGTTTTTTTTTTCTTAATATGGTCCTAGTTGTTTTTTTTTCAATCAAACTTCAATTTTCATTAATTTTGAAAATTTTGATTGATTTAGTTTTTTACTAATGAGATTTAAATATTAACAGAATGAATATTGTATGTCAGAGGTTAATTTATGATTTTTTTAATTAAAAATAATAATTATTCACCTGTAAAATGAGTATGTATTATGTGTCAGTAATCTATATATATATATATATATATATATATATATTATTTTGATTCATTTTAATCTATTTTTTTTTAATGAAACAATTGTGTCCCAAATTTATTTTTTATATAAATGTTATATTAAAAATTTTGTTGAAATTCATATTTTTATTAAATATTTATAAATTTCTTTTAAATCAAACTCTAACTGTTTGATTTTTGTTTCCAAAAAAAAGGTTAGATTTGGTTTAAAATAGGACTAGACTTGGTTTAAAAAATAGAAAAAAAATGGGGTTTGATTTTTTATACTTGTTAAAAATAGGGTTAGAATATAAAAATAGTGAAGAATATTTAGCAATTTTTACTTCTTTGAGACATAATGTCTTTAGCAATTAAACTTTTAAATATTCATCATTGATCGATTGAATGTGTAATAGTCATTTATTTTCATCTTTGACACGACAAGAAACGCACAATTACCGATACAAGTTTACCGATAAAAAAAATGTTGGTAAAACATAATTTATTGATGGATTACAATGAATCTACTGGTAAAATTCATCAGTAAATTAGAATTTTTATTACCAACAAAAATACCTGTCAATAATCAATTTGTTGGTAAAATTCGTCAGTAATGTTGAGCTTTGACTATGTCATGATATAATCCACCAATAAATTCATTGATAATGAATTTTTTTTTAAAAAAAATCTATCGGAAATGAGCTTTTTCTTTAAATTCATCGGTAATTGAATGTTTTGAAAATCATTGATAAATTCTTCAATAATTCAATTTTTTTTAAATTCATCTGTAAATATGTTGATAAATGTATTTTTTTAAAATTTATTAGTAAATCTATCGGTAAATTCATCAATAAAATGAGTGTCAATTTTCCTGCCAAATCTGAAAAAATATTTGTTATAAATTAATTGGAGATGAGTGGGAGAGAAAGAGAAGAAGGAGAAGGAGAAAGAGAAAGAGAAAGAGAAAGAGAAAAAGAAAAAGAAAGGGAAAAGGAGAAGGAAGAGGAAGAGAAGGCAGTGAAATAGTCGGCAACGCCGGCGACAATGGAGGTGGAGGTGGCAATGACAATAGAGAAAGAGGTGGAGGGGAAGGAGGAAGAGGAGGAGGGAGAGAAGAATGAGGAGAAAGAGGTGAAGCCGTAGGTGGCGGATGCGACAATGCCAAACATGATAGTGACAACGACTACGACTGAGGAAGAGGAGTAGGAAGAAAAAGAAGAGGAAAATAAAGGAAGAAAGGAAAAATAATAACAGAAAAAGAAAGAAGAAGAAAATCAAATCGCAATATTTGCTTAAAGATTTTTACCAACAACCAAAATTCATTGATAATTTTCGATGGATTTTTGGCATCGATAATTATCAACAAGTTTTGATGATTAATGGCGATTTTTGTAATGTTGATAAGTCATTGGTGACTTTTTATTTACTGATTGAATTTTATGATTATTGATAGATTTTATCAATCAATTCATTTTTCTTGTAGTGCAATCCAATTTGTTTTCAAGTGCTTATCAAATTACGTTGATCCAATGTGATGCTTGCTTATTTTCAAATGGTTTGTTAGTTGAATTACTTTGATATGATGCGATGATTATTTATTTTCAAACAACTTGTTTACTGGATTACTTTGTTTTGATGTGATAATCATTTACTTTCAAATGACTTGTTTTAGGCACATTATCGTCATTTATTTTAAAACAACTTGATGAAAATTTCTACAAAATATATTTTACTAAAGAATATGCTTCATGATTAAAATCTTTTTAAGAAAAAACCTTGTTTAGCTACAAAAATTGAATTAAAGAGTAAAAAATTGGTATGGTTCTAATACAAAGTGGAGAAATTGAAATTCCTAGAAAGTTGAGTTTGTATCTTTGAAATTAATTGTCAAATTGTTTCTGAAGACCAAGAAAAAATTTACGTGTAAAAGGTTCTTTAACATTTTAATTAGTAAAAGTAGAAAAAAATTATAAAATTTAGAGTTAAATATGTTTTTTGTCTCTTAACTTTCATTAAAAATTGAAATTAGTTCATCTTCGAAAATTTAATCCAATTTAACCCCTCAATTTTAGAAATGCATGAATTTAATATTTTTAATCATAGATTTAGTCCTTTTAACAAAAAAATATTAAATTTGTTTGACGTTTCTCAACTATCACTAAAACATAAATGTGTCAAATAGTATAAATAACTCAAATGCTATCATGAAATACGTTTGAAACGTCAAATAAACTTAACAAAATTTGGTTAAAAATACTAAATCCATACATTTCTAAGATTAGAGGACTAAATTGGAAAAAAATTTCAAAGAAGGACTAATTCTAATTTTCACTCAAAGTTAAGAAATAAAAACATATTTAACCCCTAAAATTTATGTACATAAAAATAATATATATTATGTATACCAACAGTTTTGTTGGGTAAGAGTATATCAACATAAAACAATCCTACATTTTCTTCTTTTAACGCAACTATTTTTATAATGAATCTAATAAATTTTACTGTTTCACAATTACGGGTCAACAAGAAAAATAGGATAATTAAATTTAAAAGTTTCAAAGTTCATATTATTTATTGGATTTTCTTTTATTATTTCTCTATTGTACTTTCACAATGCATTAATCCCGATATATTAAAAAATGTTTTTTTAAATATTATAGTTAATATATTTTAAAGAACCCATCCAAGTTTTCACCAATCCATTGAATTTCATGGAAAGATATTTACAAACTCACTTTTCTTTTTCTATAATTTATTGTTAGGAAAGCGTTGAAGCTTTGAACAGTAATGTGGAAACAAAGTGTGGAAATTATTATGTGCCATAAAGGAAAAAGTATGAAAATTAATTAACGTTAATTATTTTAACAACTCATCTTCACCAAGGAAAACATTGATTAAGATCAATAATTTTGGTAGTGGACCCAAGTTCACTCACCCATGCTTACTAAATTATTTCTTTCACGCAATCTTTAATTCCCTAAAACGTTTCCTTTTATTCTTTATGTACTGATCAATACAACTTTTTAATATATACAAATCAAGATAAATGTTAGTTGAATAAAAAAAATTCTAGGATAATTTATAATGGTTTCCCATTATATCAATCGAATATAATATTTTTACAATAGTGTTTTTGTTTTATAATAATTCTTTCGATGTGCAATGTTTGAAACAGCTTTTTCTATAAATACTTTTTAACAAAGTAAAATAACTTTTTCATTGGCTTTTAGATAATTTAAAAAACAAATAATTCAGAAAACTATATTGAAAAATATTCTTACAAAAGTCTATGCCAATTTTTACAAGATCTTAAAAAAAGTATCTTTCTTCTATATAACTAATACGTCTTTCTTTTTCTCTTTAACTTTGGAGATTCCTTTTTCTTTTATTTTATATTAAGGTAGTTTGCGCTATCACATACATTTTAACATTTAACTAAGAAATGTACAAGAAATAAATGCATAATGTGAGATGGTCGATTAACAAATGAAATTATATATATATATATATATATATATATATATATATATATATATATATATATATATATATATATATATATATATATATATATATATATATATATA
>Ga0214543_1007295_pt1 | contig 19089 bp, 8 predicted proteins | sample CNSS2metaG_FD_160094 | JGI IMG/M metagenome (GOLD analysis project Ga0214543, IMG submission 160094) | Root nodule microbial communities from cowpea collected in UCLA plant growth center, Los Angeles, California, USA - CNSS2 | ecosystem: Host-associated > Plants > Roots > Nodule | place: USA...
ATATATATATATATATATATATATATATATATATATATATATATATATATATATATATATCGGTTTACATTAGCTGAGCAAAGTAGATAAAATACACGGTGTGTGCTTGTCTTTATACGAAGACAAGAAGTTACTGTAATTTTCAATTTTGGTCTCTTTATGTAGCTGGCTCTTGTATAAAACTTGTAATTGGTAGAGTTTTTTATTTATTTTTTATCTTTATACTTGAAGCAAACAAGTTACATATATTACCCTAATGGTAATAGCTATCATTATTAATTATTCATTTGATTATTGTTACTATATGTGTGACTTTGCCGAATATAGTGGTTATATTTAATTGTGTGCTATGGCTTGGGTATACAATGAAAAATTTATGAATGTTTTCTTTACATTGTGGTAACTTGATTTTGAGTTGTAGTATTTAAAGAGATGAAGAACAAAGTACACGTAATACATGGAAAACCAAAACGTACATGTACTCTCTCATCTTTTATAATTGACTTAAATACGAAACATGAGGGAATTTTTGTGGTTTCTCGGAGGCAGCAAAGTACTGGTACAGAGGAAGAGATGAGGCCTAAACCAAAGAAAACATTATTCTTACATTCAAAACCGGTGTTGAATAATGTTTGTTAAAAGTTAAAACGTCAAACAGAACTTACAGTCTTACACACGTGGAAGATAATATAATCTGAAACATAGAAGTGGCATCATTGACTTTGTAATGTAACCACGCAGTGTGCTAGATAGCCAAGAAGGAGGCAACACAATTGTGTCGCTTTCGCTCCTCTGCCCTACCGCAATATTTTGTTCCCAACCTTATCCTCCTCGCACTCGAAAGTGGAATTTGCAGTGAAAAATAACAAGAAAACGCAAACTTCTTAACCATTTCCAGACGTAAGAAACATGGTTTGGTTTGAACACGAGAAGAAGGGTTTGAATCCCAACAACTCTGCTCCGTGTGTATCTGTCAACTAACACGCCCAAAACAAAAACCAGAACAACAATATCCACTGCGCCCCTTGATTCACCTCCTCCATTATTTGACTTACATATCCCATATTTTTATACATCAATTTTCCACCTTTCCCTCTCTCCTTGCATTATATAAACTTCCACACTCTCCCCTCACTCCAATTTCTCACCTTATATCTCTCCACCAACCCTTCAATACAATTCTCATTCAAAATATACAAATATTTATCATTCAAAATATACAAATAGGTTGGGAGTGAAGCCAGACAAAGTGGAAACATGGAGATTCACGAAAACTATCAAGACTCATGGTCGGAGACGGAGAGCATCGGAAGCCGAGGCATGCAAGTGGGCTTCAGTGGGCCTCTGAGCGGGCCTCTGAGCGGGCCTTTAGTTACGACGAGTCACAAGAGGAACGGCAGCAAGAACAAGAGCGCCAGGTTCAAGGACGATGAGGAGATGGTGGAGATAACGCTGGACGTCCGCGACGACGCCGTTTCCGTCCAGAACATCCGCGGCGGCGACTCCGAGACCGCCTTCCTCGCCAGCCGCCTCGAGATGAGGCCCTCGTCGTTCTCCGGCCGCCTCAGACAGGTGTCACGCGAACTCAAACGCATGACCTCTAACAAGGCCTTCGATAAAGTTGACCGCAGCAAATCCGGCGCCGCCCGTGCCCTTGGCGGTCTCAAGTTCATGACCAAAAGCGCTGCCGGTGCAGAAGGTTGGTCGCTGGTTGAGAAACGCTTCGATGAGTTGGCCATTGACGCAAAATTGCCCAAGACTCGCTTTAGCCAGTGCATAGGTATCACATACACACATTAGTTAAACTCGTTTTCAGAAATTAGTTTTTTTTTTTTTTTCCGGGAACTAATTAGTTTTGATGACAACCAGGGATGACGGAGTCGAAGGAATTTGCCGGCGAGTTATTCGACGCATTAGCTCGTCGCCGGGGAATTACATCATCTGCCGTAACGAAGAACGAGTTGCGTGAGTTTTGGGAGCAAATTACTGATCAGAGTTTTGATTCACGGCTTCAGACCTTTTTCGACATGTAAGACTCCATGATCAGCGTCTCTTCTTCTACTGTATATTATTTAATTATAATAATTTCATTTTCATCTGGAAGCTCATGTTGTTATAGTTTAAAAATATCTAACAAATAATTCAACAGCTCATTGTTTTGCTTTTGTAGTGAAAAACTACTTGCTTAGGATATGCATGCCAGAAGATATTAATTATATAATTTGCTAATTTAATTAGGCAGAGCATGAAAGAGACGGATTTTGTCTGCTTCCACAAATGGCCCAAATTATATGTGCTTCTCTATATAGAAATATTTCTTGGTTGGACTACTGATGTCAAAGTTTAGGGCGTTCAGTTTTCAAATAAAAATCATTTCCCTTGATCATTTTTTTCTCTGTAAGATTTCCAAATATCATTACCGCGTTTCGTGGGATCAGCATGTGAAATCATGAGTCGAAATATGATATATTGTGTGAAGTACTTGAATAAATGTGTTAGCTAGGGTGTGATAAGAAAATGTTATGACGATGTAGTGGATTGCGATATATAAAAGAATGCTAATCCCATGCAACTGTTTCGTGTCTAACTAAAATGATTTGAAGTCACAATATTTTTGTTGGGTTCAGTAATTTGTTTTGTTTTGATGACTATGTACAGTTTTTCTACGTATCAATGACATCCATGAAACCTTTTTGTTTTACTTTTCTAACCGTTCGAATTATTTGACTCACTATTCAACTTTCCCACGAACAAAGTAGTAGTGATGTTGATAAATGATCAAACACAAAGTGTTATGCGTGCATGACTCACTAACCAAGGTTAGGTGACTATAATAAAAATATAAATGGAAAGCAGCTCTATTTGAAGAATTTATGTATGCGTATCACAGTAAAAAATAATTATTTTTAAGCCAAATGTAAGAAATATCACATCATTGATTAGGTCTGCGTGCACTTTTGGTTACTGATAAACCTAAATCATGTCAGGGTGGACAAAGATGCTGATGGACGAATCACTGAAGAAGAAGTAAAAGAGGTAATAAGAGTCTATTATCCAATAAAGAACTCCCACAAACATTTTTTTTTTATTATTGGATATATACTCAGAAGGAGAAGACAATTATTACAGCGACCATTGAACCAAATGCCCAATGGCTCCTGATTAAAACTTTAACTTTGATGATTTAGATTGTTTATTTTTTTATTTTTTTAATTTGGAGAGTTGTGGAGACGTGAACATAGTTGTATGATTGATTTTGCAGATTATCACCTTAAGCGCTTCAGCTAATAAGTTGTCAAAGTTACAAGAACGTGCAGAGGAATATGCTGCCCTTATCATGGAGGAGCTGGATCCGGACAACTTTGGATACATTGAGGTTTATATTTTACACCATTCATAAATTCAAAACAAAATAAGTTAATCAGCTTGAAAAATGGCCTCATAAGTGGTTTAATGCTGGTCTTTATACGTTTATCTTTTGCCATTGTTTTTATATTTCTTCACTCGGTTGGTGGTAAGCTGCATTATTGGCCTTTGATACTGGGTGCTTTTTCTTTTGGTCAATGGGTTGTTTTTTCTTTTGCTGAAAATTTTCGTACCCAATGGAAGAGAAGACGCGTGTTTAGCACCTTCACTGGGTGAAGCCCATCCCATACTGGACCAGCGGCTGCACTTCTATATTAAAAAATAGAAAAATAATTTGTTGACAGTATAAACACCACTTCATATATAATCCATTTTAAGGGTAATATATAGTTATTAAAAAAAATTAATTAAAGAGTAAAACAAGAAATATGAAGTGGGTATAAAAATTTATTAAGTGTAAAGTATTATGATACTATAATGAAAAAAGTTACCTGACGTAAAACTGTGTTGTTTGTGATGCAGTTGTACAACTTGGAAATGCTGCTTCTGCAAGCGCCGGCACAATCAACCCACATAACGACGGATAGTAGGGTGCTGAGCCAAATGCTGAGCCAGAGACTAGTCCCTACGAAGGAATACAACCCCATCAAACGTGGCTTTCGGGCGGTGTCATACTTCGTGCAGGACAATTGGAAACGCCTTTGGGTCATAGCCTTGTGGCTTTCCATTTGCGCTGGTCTTTTCACCTGGAAGTTCATCCAATACAAGCACCGCGCCGTCTTTCATGTCATGGGCTACTGTGTCACAGTAGCTAAGGGGGGCGCAGAAACAACCAAGTTCAACATGGCCTTGATCTTGTTGCCTGTGTGCAGAAACACCATCACTTGGCTCCGAAGCAGGACCAAACTGGGAGCAATAATCCCCTTTGATGACAACATCAACTTTCACAAGGTAAACAAAACAACACCCTCGTACAAAAACAAATTATACTACCACTATCATTACTTACTTCAACATTTATATGCATACAGGTTGTAGCCTTTGGCATTGCAATTGGTGTTGGATTGCATGCGATTTCACATCTCACGTGCGATTTCCCAAGGCTGTTGCATGCCACGGACGCAGAATACGAGCCCATGAAACCATTTTTTGGAGATGACAGACCCAATAACTATTGGTGGTTTGTGAAAGGAACTGAGGGATGGACCGGGGTGTTGATGGTGGTGCTTATGGCTATAGCTTTCATCTTGGCGCAACCATGGTTCCGAAGGAACAGGCTAAACCTCCCCAAATCCCTCAAGAAGCTCACCGGTTTCAATGCCTTTTGGTACTCCCACCACCTTTTCGTAATCGTCTATGTGCTTTTCATCATTCACGGATACTTCCTATACCTTAGCAAAAAATGGTACAAGAAAACGGTACGTGCTTGGTCTCTCTCACACATGTACCTCTTTTCATTCTCTGTTTGCAAATCCTCTTCACTGATGTTTTTTTTCTTCAATTGGTTACACGACAGACATGGATGTATCTCGCCGTTCCCATGATCCTATACGGATGCGAAAGGCTACTTCGTGCGTTTAGGTCTCGCCACAAATCTGTGAGAATTCTCAAGGTGCGTATGTTTTCAACAACTTCATCACTCCATCTCTGCTTTGATATCAATTGTTTTACTAAATGAAATTTTAACAAAAAATATTCCAGGTTGCCGTGTACCCAGGAAATGTTCTAGCATTGCATGTGTCTAAACCGCAAGGATTTAAGTACTCTAGTGGCCAGTATATATATGTTAACTGTTCAGATGTTTCCCCATTTGAATGGTATGTTCTTTTTTTTTTCATAAGTTCATTGTTTTTACCAGGATGGTGATCATGAACAAAGTCAATTAATTATTATGTGGCATTGATATTTATTTGTAGGCATCCCTTTTCTATTACATCAGCTCCGGGAGATGACTACGTGAGTGTTCACATTCGAACTTTGGGTGATTGGACATCACAACTGAAAGCTGTTTTCGCCAAGGTAAATTTTGCATAACATTTTTATTTCGTTTTTGCGAATGAATCCTCTGATGACATGGCTGATCATCGAACATTCTCAATATATATGACTTATGCAGGCATGTCAACCAGCAAATGATGGCCAAAGTGGTCTTCTACGAGCTGATATGCTACAAGGCAACAACAAACCAAGGTATGTTTCTTCAAAATGTGGCAATGAACAATAGGGTGATATTAAAATCTGACAAAATGACCAATTTGTGATTATTGTGGAAACAAAATTTCAGGATGCCAAGGCTATTGATCGATGGACCATACGGAGCTCCGGCACAAGACTACAAAAACTATGACGTGATCCTTCTTGTGGGGCTTGGAATTGGTGCGACCCCTTTGATTAGCATACTGAAAGACGTGCTAAACAATATCAAGCAACAGCAAGACGAAGAAGAAGGAGTGGTGGAAAGTGGGGTTAAGGACAACAAGAGAAAAGCTTTTGCGACGAAGCGAGCTTATTTCTACTGGGTTACCCGTGAGGAAGGTTCCTTTGAATGGTTTAAAGGGGTGATGAATGAGGTGGCAGAGAATGACAAGGAAGGAGTGATTGAGCTTCACAACTACTGCACAAGTGTGTACGAGGAAGGAGATGCTCGGTCAGCTTTGATCACTATGCTTCAGTCCCTTCACCATGCCAAAAGTGGTGTGGATATAGTATCGGGAACAAGGGTAAAGACGCATTTTGCAAGACCAAACTGGCGCAATGTTTTTAAACATACAGCCCTCAAACACCCTGACAAAAGAGTTGGTAAGTGTGTTTCTATGTTTATTCATTTGTTTTGAATTTAATTCCTGGTTTTTACAGAGACATTTACCATCTGCTGCAATATTTTCAGGTGTTTTTTACTGTGGGGCGCATGGATTGGTTGGGGAACTGAAAAGGCTCTCTCTGGACTTTTCCAGGAAAACCAGCACCAAGTTCGATTTTCACAAAGAAAATTTTTAGATTCTTTTCACTTATGTTGATAGTGTTTTTTGGTAAATGTATTGATATATAGACTATAGTTTGATCATTTTTTGTTGTAGCGGTGGTATATAGCTAGCTGCATTTGATACATGGAATTTACATGTATCTAGAAGTTGTATTTTCTTTTTTCTTTAAGTAGTGTGTAGTCCTGATATCTTGGGCTTTCATACTATCAGTTCAAATGCTTACTGTAATTGTTTTGTAATATATGCCAAACTTCTTAGTTTATAACTTGTTTTTTGAAGGGTACAAAGGTATCCACACACAGGTAAACATATAAACAACTAGTTATTATATATACTGTCGTATCAACCCAAAGGAAGATACTTGTACAACCAAATACAGAAGTTTGAATTTTATTTTTTTTACAAAGTTCTCTTTTTCTCCTTACTTTGTAATCGCTGCAATGCACTTTTACTGTCACACATTCGCTACCTACCAATCTCAACTTGAAATCGTTGAGTAAAATCAGTTTACGTGACTTTTACTACTATTAACATTCTTGTCTTGAATACCTGAAAAGTAAGTAGTAGAATATTTTGTATAAAGATTATACTGTTATTTGTTGATGTTAGTTCTACAGAGTAAGGAAGTTCACAGATATAATTTTAGTGAAACTTGGTAAAATAATATAAGATATTGATATCTTATTTTTATATGATGTTTTATTTTTTTATTTTTATAAAATGTGTGACTTAGACTCATATTTAAATTTTCAACCGTTTCATATGATAAATAAGTTTATCTTATACTGCATCATATGCCAAAATGAGCCGAAAATAATGTTCTATGTCTAAGAAAATAAACTAAATGAAGAAAGTAATTACATCTTTTCCATTTTAATGAGTTTCTTTATTTTTTAGTCCTTCTTCTTCCTCATGCTATGAACAGATACAGAAGTTACTAACTATACTCATGTTTGTTTTCCTTCTTTTTAATAATTTCCACGATAAAACTTGCTTCTTTACAGATATATGATGTCAGAATCCTTTAATCTGCATCTGTGTTGTTTAGTGATGTCACTGTCACTAGTTATTAGTTATATAAATTTGGATGATCAATCCTAATAACTTAACAAGACTTGTTGGGTGAGTTATAGTTTGGTTTAGTCTAAATTAGCTTGATTTCTAATAAAAAGAGTTTTAATCAGAACAAACAAATTAGCCTTTCAATTGTGTACTCCTGTATAATTGGTAAAAGTGTTTTGAATGAGATGTTGCTAGCATTAAAGTCATTATCTGCCAGCTACTAGTATTAATTAGTTAATAGCATCTTATTGAAGGAAAATAAAAAATTAGGTGCCCGTGCTAAACAGCCAATGAATACCAACTTATATTAATCTTAAATAAAACTACTTTGATCACCACAGATTCTTTGGAGATACTTAGGATTTCTCACGATTTAATATATTGTCTTCTTGTTTTGAATTATGTCTCATCATCATTTTATCTTTAAAGATGTTTGATGAGTTAAAAAAAATGTAAGAATTGCATAGTATAGAATACAAAATAATATTGTGGGCTCAAAGTGTTATCATCTTGAAATTTTTACCTAAATAAAATTATCATGTTAAGACAAAATAAAGAATGTTAATTAAGGATTAATATACTTGAGACTTATTAGAATACTATAAATAGAATATATAACTGTAAACAGGATTAATACTTATCATTCGGATCACACTTATTAGAATACTATAAATAGAATATATTTTATTAGATATATATTGTTTATTAATTTGTATTATTATACATGTTTTATATGATATTGACTTGAATATAGGAGTTTCTTTACAGACATCTTAACCTCTCATCTTTATTCAAAAGATCTCAATTAAGGAAACAACATTACGTAATGAAAAGAATTGTGAAACTATTTATTATTGGATGAGAATATCTTAATTGAATAATTATTATTAGAGATGTCAAAAAAAATCGTACCCTATATGGATAAAACTCATAATGGGTAGGAAATAGATATCTTCGGGTAATGAGTATATGTATTTTTTATACTCGCATGTTAATGAGGTGAGTCACGTATCCGCTATACTATAATTTAAATTTAAAAAATGATTAAAATATTAATATATTGATTTTGAATGAGTTACTTTTTTTATCAATTAGTTTTAAAAAAATTATTTATGTGTAAATTATCATTCAACAATATTTAAATGAGTTATTTGGACTTTATTTTGAATGTATGAATGTTATGTACTATCTTTTATTTGAATTTACGATTAAAATATGTTGTTAAATATTTATTTATTTATTTTTTAAATATCTGTGGTTATTCATAGATATATGTGGATAGTAAAAAAATATGTGGATACCCACATATAGATACCCAGATATGAGTACGGGTATAGGTGAATATTTATCAAGCGAATAAGGTAGAGATGAGTTATTATCCCTACCGTCCCGTTGACATCCCTAATAATTATACAAATGATTTTTAATCCTTTACTTCTAAATTATCAAGGATATAAGTGAAAAGTGTAAACTGAAATTTGATTTTGGACTATGATGACTTAACATAGAAGGCTTCCAAAATTGCTTTACAACTAAAGATGTTTCTCACGAGTTTACAGCAAAATCCTATCTGTATATCCAATAGCAATTTGCAAACTCTCTATAAAAGTGGTGTAAAAAAGTTAAAAGTAAAAGAAATAAATGTTTTTTTCTCTTTATTTAAATAGTCGCCTTCAAGTACAGTATTTCCCTGTGCTCTTTTATGCTAGTTATTTCATTTTGTTTTATTATGCATACCTTTACAAGTATCGAAAAAGAAAAAAATTAAGTTAAAATATTTTTCTTTTCTCAATTTGTCAAATTTTATTAAATCAGTCATGATTTTATTTTTTTATTTTCATAGATTATAATTTTCGTGTTCAATTTGATTTTTTTTCTAATATTGTTTAAATTATTAATGATAATAAAAAGTAATTTTCACGTATCATTTCGTGATTTTTTTTTTAATTTTAAATTTTTTTAAAATGTTCACGTGTCAATCTAATAATGTGTCACATGTAAAAATTAATGATTTATATTCAATTTTATCCTGTATTCGTTTTTTTGTTCAATTTAGCCTCAATTTTTATTTTTTTAATGAAGTAATTTTGTTCTCCTTCAAATTGAGAACAAATTTACTTTTTATATTAAAATTCATAGTTTTATTGAATTTTTTGTTTAGGTTTAAAATTAGAAAGAAATTTTTAAGGATAAAGACTAATTTTAAAATTTTAGATCAATAATTTTAGTTTTCATCTTTAAGATTTTCATTCTAATTTTAAAATAATAGTAACTTTAAACAAAAAAATATTCAATGAAAATTTGAATTTTAACAAAAACATCATTATAAATTTCATACAAAAATTAAATTTTGTTTTAATTTCGATAGGGATAAAATTGTTCAATTTTAAACAAAATTTGAACTAAAATAAGAAAAATAACAAATACAAGAACTAAATTGAATAAAAAATATTAACTCTAACACGTGATATATAGCTAGGTCAACACATGAACATGTTTTCAAAAAAAAAAATTTAAAAATTGGAAAAAAAAATTTTAAATTTTAAAAAAATTACAAAATAACACGTAATCGTTACTGTTTATTATCATTAATGATTTAAATAGTATCAAAAAAAAAAATTAAATTGAACAAAATTGATAAAAATTGAAACCTATTTGAAAAAAAAAATATGACATATTTAACAAAACTTGATAAAATTGGATAAAATAAAATTGACAAAAAAAAGTTTATTTTCTTTAATCTTTCTCACCGCCACAAAAATATGATACGAAGCCAGAGAATATGTAAAACAAGAAATAAAAAATAGAAAAAAATGAAAATATTCATGATATTTTGAGACATGACATTTTATAATAAATATAAAAACCAAGGAAAATCAATAATTTTTTTGTAAGTAACTAGTTTGTGACCCGTGCATACGCACGGGTCTGTTTTTCTTCTGTTTTATATAAAATATAATATAATAAGAGTTGTTAGTTTTAAGTATTTATTGGTTTACTATTAAAAACGTGATACGATACCTCATCTTATGTTTGGCACGCACGTGGTGAATATAGATATTCATAATTATTTTTTAAGTTAAATTTACCTGAAGAAGCAACTAGGTTTTTTCTTAAATAAATTTAGACTGTTATGCGACCCTAAACTAAAAATTCCTAAGTATCTCCAAATCTTGAGATTTTACAAATTTATTTTTTAATTGATTTACCATAATTACCATTTAAATTAAATAACGTTTTGAGTAATAATAGATAGTTAATTTTTTTGGAAAGAAATTAAAGGTTTGTTTTAAAAATTAAAATAAAACTAATTTGAGAGTAGTTGATTAATATTTCCACGATGAGTAATATGGAATCCAAACTGCTAACAAAAATTATTCTAATTTATAAAAATTGAACTTACATAAACCTAATTTTTTGTCCGCGCATCTAGGTTTGTGACATTAAAAAATGAAAAAAAAAAAAGATTAACTATACATGTCTTCTCTAACTTAAATTATTTGTAATTTATTTTTCATTTTTTTTTCTTCTAAGGGTATGTTCTTATCTAGGTGATGATTTGAGAGAGAGAAAAATAATTGATTTTGGTTAATTAGAAGGTGATATTTATATTGTTCTTTTTTGTGGAGTTGGGGATGATACTGAAGTAGATGTGAAAGTAATTTTTGTGAAAGTTTATAAAAGATTTGATTAATGTGACTAAAAAAATTAAATTTAATAGATAAAAATGTAAAATTACCTAATTATTCATTCCTTGGTGTTAAAAAAATATAATAAAATGATATTTAGATAAATTATAATTAATTTTTCATATATTATTATCATAAACAAAAATATTATAAATATTTATTAATTAAAAAAAATTATTATTTAAAATTATATAAATATTATTATTATTATCATTATAATTATAAAAATAATCATTATTTTTTTATATTATTTATATTATATATAATAAAAATAAAAATTGATTGCATATATTATAAAAAATTAATAATATTATTAATTATTTATTTTTTCATTATAAAATGTATTTCTATTTAAGTAATATTATTTTTATTTGAAAAAAGTTAAGACACTGGCACCACACCACATCTTTGTATGCATGGGGAGCTTTGGATAAATATTAAAAAAGTGAGAACAAATTTGTAATATTACTCTCCATCTACAATATATGCTCTCTCACGCAGAGTTCATACTCACAAATCAGAACAAATATGCTTATGCGAACAATGTATTCACTCGCTCTCTCTCGCCAACGGTAGATTGATCGAAACAAACACTACCTAAATCTTTTGGTTTTTTTAAATGAATAAAGTTAGTTTATTAATTGATTTTCTTCTCTTTAAATTTTGAAATTACATGAAATACAATCGAAAAAATAAATAAAATAAAAACTTAATCTGTCGGACCAAATTAAGACATTTTTTCAAAAATTGAGACGAAATTGACACTTTCTAAAAGTGGGACCAAATTGATACATTCAAACAAGAATAAGTATTATCAGACTAGTTAAACCTAAAATAAAATATGAGATAGAAATTGAGTTTGGTATAATGGAATAACTCATGCCACTTAATTACATATTCACTAACTGTTCTATTGAAGTATAATATCAATTTATAGAAAAGTCTAAAAGAGTTATTGAAATGTTATAAAACCTCTATAATATTATAGTAAAATAGGAGAACAAGTTAAAAATATTATACATAGAAAAATTTAGAACTATTTATCCAGGTTCTAGTCAGATATTTTTAGAATAATCTTTGAATCTATAAATATCCATATAGACTATTATTTATAAAAAAAAAAACAACTAACACAGCTGCTCTCAACTAAAAAATATAGTTTTCTCCTATTAATACTTTCACATTCTATTGTCTCTACGTTTTTTTTTTCTATTCCATCGACTATTCTTTTCACATCTCACGGTACTAACATGTTCACTAAAATTTCAATATGAAACATAAAAAGTACTACAAAATTAAGATAACAAAAGAATTACCAAAATTAAAGTAGGATATTGAAACTACATTAAACCTTATCATAATTATGTTATTAATAGACTCTAACATTACTAGAACCTATGAGAATATATTCTCCATATTCCTAAAAGTAAAACCTCTAAAACATTTGCTTCATCAATACATGTATGATGTGATGGAAAATAAAACCAAGTTGAAAAGGCATGAGGCAAAAGAAGAAAAAGCAAAAACCGAATCAAGTATATGTGTCCACTAACAAAAGAATTAAATTTGCATAAAAGAAAATTGAACGATTCCCGTTGAATTACGTCTAAACTGAGACCACCCTGTTTTCACATTCTTTTTCCCAATGCAGGTTCTTCTTTTCATGAAAGTTGAAACCCTTCAACTTTTCAATTTTCCTGTTTTAAATTATAAATAAATAAATTATTCTCTTATGCTTCAAACCCTTCCTTCAACCCTCTCTTTCTCTGCTTTTTAACCCTTTCTACCTCTTTCTCACTACTCTTCTGTCTTCTTCTCTTTTGCTGGAACACCAAAATCTCTTCTTCTGTGTTTGAAGCTCCAATGGCAGCAACAGAATCTAAAGCGGAACCCAGAGAAGCCGAAGAGCGCGTAGAAGGAGAACCCATCGCATGCAAGGTAAACATCGTTCCATCTTTTACATTTGTTTATTCGCTTAACAACGCCCAGTACTCTCCAACAGGTTCTGAACTTCTTACGCTTCTGTCTCCCAGACCGTGACGTTGAGGGTCTCCATCCACTGCCAAGGCTGCAAAAAGAAAGTCAAGAAAATTCTGCAAGCCATTTACGGTAACGTAACCACCTTCAAAACCAAACCCTAATTTTCAATTTCCCTCCTTTTCCCCGTTGTTTGTTTGCGCCACACTCGTTACTCTTCCGTGGTGCAGGTGTTTACGACATAGACATCGATCAGAAGCAACATAAGGTGGTGGTAACGGGGAACGTTGACGGCGAGCTGTTGGTTTGGAAATTGACCAAGGCGGGGAAGCATGCAGAGTTGTGGCCTGAAAAGGAAGATTCCGGAAAGAAGAAGCAAGTGAATTCAGAGAGCAAAGAGAAGCGACAGAGCGACGCAGAGAGCAGCGAAGGGATTAAGGAAAACGATAAAGAAGATGTCAAGGTTGTCGCGCAAGACCCATCCAAAAACGCGGAAGGTACTAACAATAACAATACCAAAAGTAAAGCCGTTAAGAAAAACAGCGATGGATGCGCCGCCGGTAAAGCCGCTGTTCAGTTGCAAGAGCCAAAACCGGAGGTGAGGCAGACGGTGGTGTTACAACCGGCCGGACCGGTAACCGACAAAAAAGTGAGCATCGCTGTTCAAGTTCCTAACGACAATGAAGCAACCGGGAATGAGAATATTACCGGTGGAGCTGGTGCCGGTGGTGCCGGTGGAGCGAAAAAGAAGAAAAAGAAGGTGACGGCGACCGGGAAAGGGAGTAACAGCAACAACGGAAACGAGGTTGGCAGTGATGCAAAAGCTAACGAAGGTTCCAGTAACCAGTCAAATGGTCAAGGTCACGTTCATGAGCCAGCGGTTCCAGTTTCAAGTTCAGTTCCTTTTGTGATCCCAACCAACGAAAGTTCGACACGTCATCATCACTTTTACCGTGAGTACCCACCGCATTACTATGCTCCTCCTGCTGCTCCTGCGCAAGTTGTTCATAATGTGAGCTACCATACGGCGCAACCTAGCAGCAGCTACGGTGCAGCGTACTATGCCCCTCCGCAACCGTATTCGTACGCCCACGTGGTGCGCCCTGGGTACGAAGTGGAGCCTCCACCCTACACGTACGAAGCTCCATCGTATGCTCCATCGTATAATTCATCGTATGCTTCATCGCAGCCGTCGGATTCGTTCGAGCTATTCAGCGATGAAAATCCTAATGCGTGCTCACTCATGTGAATGTGAGTTGCATTGCACGCAATCATTTCATTCGAGTAATTTTGTAATGCGTGTAGATATACAAGAATATTATCACACCCCCCTTTTTATTAATTACTATATTTTAGGGGAAAAAAAAACTATTTCTTTTTTTATCGAAAGGATGAAAAGTAAGGTCCAATAATGGGTCAATGTGGCTCTGAGCCTTCGGTTTTTGTTCAGTGGCTGTTCTTATGGGTACCCCACATGCTCCATTACCTCATATCCATCACTTTACTATGGGGATATATGCTTCTTATAGACTCATAGGTGTGATGAGGTGGGGTGGGCCAAATGGAAGAACTTCTGAAAAACAAGTTTATTTAAGTGTTCAAAATGAGGATAGATTCTATTAAAATTGGTCTCATGATGCATTTTTATTTTTTCCTTTCTTTGCTACCAATGTGCTAGCCAGCAATTTTTAGGTGCCCATTCAGAGTAAGTGATTGAGGCTTATGTAGACTTTTCTGAAGACATGTCAACATCTTAAAGAAAAACATATTGATTTCTTGTGAAATTACTTCTTTAAATTTGTTTGTTCCGAGTTCATCTTGTTAAGGGGCAACTAAAGTCCGCGTTTTTAAAGAGAAAAGAACATCTTTTCCTTTATGGGGTGTTGGGTGTAGTTGCACTTTGCACTTAGTTTAGGCAATTTAAGAATAATCATTATTCAATTAATCAATTTATACGTTTACATTTCAATTTCAGATATGTGTCATTATTGTACCTACCCTTCCTCAAAGAGAGGAACATATTCCCTGCAGTGTTGGCACGGGAAGAACATCTTTTTTGAGTTTCAACTCGGTGCCACAATAAGATCAAGTGTTACATAAATCAATTAACACACTTCAGTTCTGTTACAAAAATCAATCCTTAATTGACTGAAACCTCTGCAGCGTTTCAGATGGTAAATTTTTACTAATGAAAGTCACATCGGGTCCTTTTAAGAGGATTCTGAAGTGAATAGTATTGGAAAACTTATGGAATAATGGAATAATAGTGATGAGAAAGTTTAGTAAGAAATATTTTAATGCTGCCCAAATTGCATATTCTTTCTTGTCTTATCATTTTTCCATTGAGGAATCCGATTCCTTTTATTAAAGATTCAATCTACCTTCATACATAAGCCTCACAAGGCTATTCATTCACACCTTGAACCTTATCACAAGATAATGTTGAAAGAGAGTTGTAAATGTCAGCTTATACAACTTTTTAACAAATTATGGGAAGTTTTTGCTTTCCATATTTTCATATTATAAGAAACTGTGCCTGAAAATTTTCTATTTCCTCTCATTTATACCAATTTTGATAATTGGAAAGAGTCAGAAGAAAACAATACACAATACTAGAAACTCGAAGCTTTTGACAATAGAAGCGCCTGCGTGTTTTTGACGAATAGAATGGTGTTGGATTTTTGTTGTAAATTAAGACGCTATTTATGTACTTCTTCAATTCAAACTTTTTCATTTTGTTTTTGTAATTTTAATTTTGTGAAGTATTATTCTTGATCTTTATTGCTAGAGAACGTTAATAATGTAAACATTATATTTTCTTAAAAGTTTATTACTTGCCATATATGTATAGTTGATTTATATGTAAATTTATTTTAATTTATCTTTTACTAATATTAAAAATAAATAATATCAAATTCATTTATTTAATTTTATGGATGACTGACAATTTAGCTAATATTTTTCTAAAATTTAACAGATCGTTTTATCAATACTTTATTAATCAGATTTTTTTTTTTCATAACTAAAGATGTCTTGATAATATTATAATGGTTTCTTCATTCTCCTTTCATCCACTCCGTCGTCATTGTTGCAAGTTGCATTTCTTCCTTTTCTTTTACCACCATACTTCACCTCTTTCAAACTCGTCAAATCTCATTCTCCAGCTTTCCCCTCTTTATGGCATTTTATCTTTCTGGTATTCTTTCTCAGACTTCCAAAAAATATGTTTCCTTCTTTTGTTTAAATTGATTTTTTTTTTTGCTACTAACCTTTTACTATGCTTCATGTTAAAGAGTGGAACTATTTTCATTAATTATGTGAAATCGTAACGGAATCTAGTAGATCCTTTAAGAAACCATTGAGAAGAAATATGATTTTAGAAATATTTTTGGAAAATGAGACTTAAGACAATACCAAACAAACAAGTTATGATAATCCAACCTTTGTTATTAGATATCCCATGAATAAGGTTTATATAAGTAAAAACAAGTCACTTGTTAATTCTGATAGAACTAATTGATTTTAAATCAATTATATCCATTTTTATGATGTGTGTGTGTGTGTGAAAGTGCTAAAATTTGCATTATTAAGAGGTTGAATTTTATTGTGTAATTAAAATTATATATGGCGTAAGAATTTTAGATTAAACAAAGTTTTTAATGATTTTCATATATATCTCTTACGGGTAGTGTATGGTTTGCAAAATATACTTGATGAAATCACCTATATAAGTGTCGAGTGAGATCGTTTGTATGAAATCTTGGCATGATCTCTAGAGAACTCATAAATATCGGGCACGCACATGACCTAATAATTGCAACACAACGATAACAACAAGAATTGTGTAGATGTATTGCGATTGATAAACCTTTAACACACATAAAGTGTCTTTGGTTCATATAGTTTGATATACCAATAACGTTGCATGTTAAGTTTCTCAATCTAAGACTAGTTGATATAACTTAGTGTATTAGTTCTGATATATTACATCTTAAATGAGATCCATGATTTTTCTTCTTTCATTCTTTCCATACCTTCTCTTTTGCGATATATGGGGAATGTTTTTAAAATATAGGTTATATTGCAAAAGCGTTTCACGAAATTGTAGTCTGTTTCTACAGTGGTTGAACTGAAATCAAGTTATGCAGCTTTGGCTCCTTCTTTTTCTGTAACTAAGCAAGATCAAATTTGGATAGTGCAGTGTTGTTTCATGTTATTGTCAACATATACAACAAAGTTATATTATGGTAAATCGACATTTCAAAGGTTATTATTCCAGTTATAGCTTTAATGAATTTATCTTTCTTACAATTTTTTTTCATTTATATTAGAGGTGATTATGAATTGGATTGGAATTAATGAAGCTTGTTATCCATCCATATTAAAACAGTTATCCGGAATTGTGTTGAATCGTTGGGTATAAAAAAATATTTTACTGTTATTAAAAACAATAGTTTTTCTCTACAATGCATTCTAATATAACTTTTTGATAGTTATATTGTATATGCCTTTTGACTTAATAATGCATTTGAACAAATTAAATCAAAACTTACGATTAAAAAGAAGAAATTTTATTTGCAACATTTTTATCAAATATTGTGTAAAAACTTGTTCATCTATAAGAACTATAATTTCTACAAATCAAAAGTATATATTTGTTTTAAGAAAACTAAAATGAAAGAAACTTAATATATGCGATCATTGATTAAAAAGTGGATCTTAAATACAACATAAATATGTAATATGTAATTAGTTTAAGAATTTTTGAAAGATTTCTCTATTAAATATGTTCTAAGGAATGTTTGGACAAAATAGTATAAAATACAAAAAAATAAAATGTTTTAAGTATATATTTTTTCCGTCTTTATTTTTATAAAATACTTATAGTTAACAAACTAAAACTAAAGCATATTATATATAGTAATTGAGTGAGATTGAGTTTAATAGCATCCTATTATCCAATCTCATAAATAATAAATTTGATTAGATTGACTTCGATTTCACATAAATACTCCAAATATATTAGATTAAATTAAATGAATTTTACTTGGTAGTATCTATAAATACCCCTAATTTATAACTCGTATTTGGAGTTGATACATGCACATAATTGACATACGGACAAATTTGAAGTACATGCCTTTCATTAAAACATTTTCATCAGAAGATGCCAAGTTTTTCAACTACAAAATAATAACGTCTTTCTATCTTACAGAGTATTCGCCAACAAAAAAAAAATAACTTTAACACATGCAGCTCAAGCAAGTTTTTACGAGTAGACGATGGGATTGAGTTGAAAAAAATTTATTTTTTTTTAAAGTGAGTCGAATCGAATCTGATTCACTTAATTACAGGTTAATTTACCAACATTTTCTTATATTTTTTTAAAACTTTTGTGTTATAATTATTTACTAATTTTAATTATATAGATTCACAGTTTTATATTTTTAAATATTAGAATATTTTTCAATAATATTTAAATAATTTAAATGTTTAAATAATTTGTTTGTCAAGTTATATACATTGATACGTTCATCTTTAATTATTATTTTTATAGTAATATTTCGAGAATTAGGTGAACACTTTGATTTTACTACTATAAAAAAAATAAATTAAGTCAGTTCACTCTCATTATAATGCAATAAAATTATTATCTTTTTAGTAATAGTTTGAGAATTAGGTAAACACTCTAATTTCACTATTATAAAAAATAAATTAAGTCAATTCCCTCTCATTATAATACAATAAATATATAAAATAAATTACAAAAAAAAAATATTTGTAGACAACCTACCAATCCATGGTAGATCAGGTCGAGTTCCGATATTTCTAGCTCACCAAAAAGTAAGTCGGGTTGAGTTGAACTTTTATTGACTCAACCTGTGTGGCCCACTTTGACACTCTATTTTTGAACAATTCTTTAAAATAATACCTCTTCCTAGCAATATATATATATATATATATATATATATATATATATATATATATATATATATATATATATATATATA
>Ga0214543_1007296_pt1 | contig 19085 bp, 6 predicted proteins | sample CNSS2metaG_FD_160094 | JGI IMG/M metagenome (GOLD analysis project Ga0214543, IMG submission 160094) | Root nodule microbial communities from cowpea collected in UCLA plant growth center, Los Angeles, California, USA - CNSS2 | ecosystem: Host-associated > Plants > Roots > Nodule | place: USA...
TTTACTCAATCCACTTTCGTTTCTCCAATATTTATTGCGGGAAAGAGAACAACAACAATTCAACCTCTGGTACGAATACTGTGTTTCTGTTCATATTTATTCACGTCTCTTCATATTCTTACCATTCTCTTTCTTCATTACACTTCGCTACATTATATAAAGTCTTTCAAGGTTTAAATTTTAAAAATTAAATCTTTTGCCAATTTCTGTTATGGGTCTACTTGATTTTATTTTGCTCATTTTAATTTTATTTATTTTATTTTTTTGCTGTATTGTGTGTGTTTAGCTGAACATGAAAATCTGTAGCGGATTGTCTTTTTTTTTAGTGAAATCAACTGATCACTACGAAGCCTTTTTTCTAATGTCTATGCAACTTTCTAGATTTAAATTCTCAGAAAAAATGTTGTTGTCCGTCTATACATAGTCTTTCAATTAATGGCTTTTTTTCCTGGACCAAGTTTTGCATGTGCAATGATCATTGAAGCAGGAAACACCACTTATTTCTTAGAAATTGGAGCCAATGTTCTATTGCTTCTGTGGTTCTTCTTTTGATTCATACATGTTTTGTGTTGTGGCAGGTGCTGAGCTTTAAAGGAGGGACAAAGCTGCAACGTGGCTAGCAAAGGAAAAGGTGTGGTTGTTGATAGCATGGATGATACCAACCTATTAAAGATGCAATCACGCCCTTCATAAGCCAGAAATTTTCGGTATTCAACATTGTTGGTAAAAGAAATTACTTAACGCCTTTCTCCATTTTTTAATTTCCATTCTCCCAATCATACAATAGAACCCAACACGCATCATCCATTTAAAATTCCAACACCAACACCAACACAACACAACACCAGAAAAACAGAGTCCATAACTAATGAACCCATCGTCACTCTTCACTATCAACAATCAATAACCACACAATGAGAGAATCAGTAAAAAGAGGAGGGTGTTCTTCGGTTGTGAAATCTCCAACGAGGGCGTTGGTGGCAGACGACGCTGGCTAACGTGGAGGCCGTTTGGCTGCAAAAAGAGCACGCGGAAGTAAGCACGGAGGAGGCAAACCCTCGCGTAAAAGAGAGAAATAGAAGGTGGAGACTTTGAAGAAGAAGGAACCACTGTGGCAGTGCCAGTGGTGGAGAAGGGCGCGAAACAAACCCTCACACTTTACCAAAAATATAACCACATGCAAAAAAAATTTAAGTCAACTGAGAACCAAATCGTAACGTGCCATTCCGTTTGACAGGTGTCAATTGAAATTAACGGAGTTTAAAATTGAGGACTAATTCCATCCAATTCAAAAGGTCAAGGACTAAAATAGTGCAAACGTTAAGTAAGGAACTAAAACAAAAAATTAACAATAGTTGAGGGACGAAAAACATAATTAACCCTTATATATTTCATGACAAACTTATACAATCTTTTATATAAGGTAAAATTAAATGTATGACTTACTGCATGAAATATATTTTTAAAGGATGTTTTAATCTTATTATCTCTCAACATCACTGTTACGTCTCAATAATTACACAAATCTCTCGTATATTATTTTGATATATTAGTTTTAATGAGTAGCTTCTACCTTACAAATTAAATAAATAATGAAATTTTTTGGCACATTTATTATCTTTAACACGTAAAAAACTACATCTCTTATCTGTAACACATGTCACAAAACCAAAGGTGTCCTCCAACCTATTCTAGAACTCAAAATAAAAGGAGAGTATATTTGAAATTTTTATTTACATGGAGGTCCAGGAAGAAATTATGGGAGTGTATGAAGAACTTACGGAGGTGCAGGAAAAAGCTCCCAATGCAAGAGCTCACAAAGACACCGATAAAGAACAAAGTGAGGATTGAACGGGTTATAAAATAGAAAGGAAAAAATGGGGTGCAAGAAGAAAACATGGAGTGCGGTGAGTAAAACCCAAGAGAAAAAAACATTGAGCTGATGCTATTTGTGTAGTACCGTATCGTTATTGTAACTCGTTGTGAGACATCATTCGTTCATCTAATTTTATCCGAGTGGCTATCGTCGCTCGCAGCTGAACTCACTCAAATAAACTCTACTCTATTCCTATGCAAATCGTTCCTAGGATTTGTAACTTCGATTGATCCCAGGTACTCTTGTTTTGCATTAGGTTTACGTTAGCATCTTCGAAAGCTGGTTGGAATTGTTGAGTGTGTTTACATGTGAGAAATATATCTTCGTTATTGTTCGTTCCGTCTATGACCTTTTTAGGTTTTCCATTATCTGATTGTGCTTCTTAGAGTGAGGTCTGAAGTAAAGTTTTCTTCACTATCATGGCCATGCTTTCGATGGTTGAGGATTTTAAACGAAATAGGAGATTTGTGTGACTCAGTTCAGGTAGGTCGGTTAGAGAGTGTAACTATCTGAATTGTTCAATTATAAATCAGAACAATGTTTCCTTTTTGTGCTTTGGTTTTGAGGACACCTTTAGCAAACATGTTTTTTATTTCGGAAAAACACAGTCCATTAAGTTGGGTAGACTTTGGGTTATGTTGCAATTTTTGGCATTTCTATTGTGCTATGCTGTGTTGTGTGTCTGAGAGTGCTGGTATGAGTTTGAGAACAGCAGATAGTGTTTCCAGCAGACGACTGTGTTGCTCCTATTTTGAGCTTGGGCTTTGTTTGGACCTGTAAACTGTTATGTTAGAGAAGAAAATGAAAAGATAAAACGAATTAAACTTAAACTTCACTAATCAGTTTAAAATCAAATTATATACTTCAAATTTTACAGAGGTTATCTCAATTAACTTGTCCAAAATTTGAGATACTTCAGATGATTTTAACTATTAGGGAAGTTCAATTTTTTTTTTTTTTTACTTTTTATTTTCTTCTTCTACAAATGTTTACGAATAAAGTTGATCCTAGAGAAATATGTTTTCACATACTTTGCTCACTTGTGGCCTATTGTCACCTAATTTCTGTCAGGTACCTCGTCCTGAGAAAATTGGAATGAATGGATATGACAATGTCAGCAACAACTTGTTACAGTATGATTAGATTCAGTGGCGCTCTCCGGAGAACATTTGTATCACCATATCCCAAGAGAAAGTGTGCAAAAAGAGTTTTGAGAAAGTTTTCCATATGTGCCTCACCATTTACTTCTACAGTTGACCCTATCATTGTCCACTCCTCTCAATTTCAAGTATTGGCTTCCAACCTTTCGGCAGCCAATGTCCCCCAACGGTCAGAGGAATGGTTTGCCCTTCGCAAGGACAAGCTTACTACTAGCACATTCAGTACTGCGTTAGGCTTCTGGAAAGGGAGCCGTCGCGGTGAGCTGTGGCACGAGAAGGTGTTTGCATCAGAGGCACAAATCATGGAAGTTTCTAAGAATAGCGCCATGGAATGGGGAACACTCAATGAAGCAGTAGCCATAGAACAGTATAAAAAGATCACAGGTAATGAAGTGAGCTCAATGGGGTTTGCTGTTCATTCGAAGCAGTCTTATGATTGGCTTGGTGCGTCCCCTGATGGGGTTCTTGGGTGCGCTCCACAAGTTGGATTGTTAGAAGTTAAGTGCCCTTATAACAAGGGCAAACCTGAGGCTGGCTTGCCTTGGTCAAGCATGCCTTTTTATTACATGCCTCAAGTGCAAGGGCAGATGGAGATAATGGATTGTGAGTGGGTTGATTTGTATTGCTGGATGCCAAATGGGAGCACTATATTTCGCGTGCTGAGGCAGCGTGAGTACTGGAACTTGATACATGAGATTCTACGTGAGTTTTGGTGGGAAAATGTGGTTCCAGCAAGGGAAGTTCTACTGTTGGGACGTGAAGAAGAAGAGGTGAAATCATATAAGCCTGCATCTACACACAAAAAGACAGGATTAGCAATTGCAAAGAGCATAAAATTGGCCAGTGAAACAAAGCTGTTATGCAGAGAACTTGCAGGCCATATTGAATTTTTTAGTTGATTCAAGTTCAGAAGTAGTTGGTTAAGCTATTGATTCATTTTGCATCGAATTTTTTTTTACAACCTTTCATGTGTTGGTTGTTTTGTGAGACAGATTTGGTGCCTAAACTGGAGGGAGAAGTTGCAGGTTCTGTCTTTGGCACCCTGTTAAAAATCTAACACCATTTGTAGACAGTGCTCTTCAAATCTAACAACATTTGTACACATCTCTTTAGATTATTGTTTCTATTTGTTTCTTTTTACAGAAACACTAAGTAGGTGTGTTAAGCTCTGTAAAATATTTTTAAACAAAATTTAATTTCACATAGACATTTCTTGAGATGCACTTGAGAGAAGAAGCAGAAAAACCATAATTTGTTGAACAAGTTTTTTGGAAAAAAGACCAAGTCAAGTCGGTATTATTAGCCGTGCAAGAAAAACTGCTGAAAAGATTGAGAGTTCGATTTGGTTATCTACTAGGAAAAGGAAACACAAGCACTCAATCCACGCTGCTGAAAAGAACAGGTATTTATATTTTATAAATCTAATGTGCGAGCTGATATGTGATAATTACCCTATGATTATAATTTTCATCATTCTTTCTAACCATACTAGCATTTTGATCGTTCTGCCACTGGTTTAATTCTCAACACTCGTAATTATTTTACACCTACCTCAACATTTTTTTCTCCCTCTAGTTTTTCAATAAAACAAAGTTATCAGATACATTCTTTAGATTAGATATTCAAAATAAAGAGTCTCTCTGTATGTATATTCAAATTGCTGTTAACCTTTTTAGCTCTATCTAATAGCAAAAACATATAATTAAATCTTGCAAAAGCTTCTGTTTCTTGTCATAGCTTCTTTTAAATTGTATTTTTTATTTTTAGTAATAAAGTTAAGTCACACTCTAAATAAAATACAGGTTCGTTGACAAACCAATGTAATACGTTGTTCTAAAGGTGACTAGGGTTCAATTTTGAAACCTTCAATGACCTTGTTAATTTGGGTGAAAGAAAACAAATCATTTGACTGCTATTAAGTCATTTATCTAAATTTTCTCAAATTTTTATGGATTCTAAATTAGATGTGGTCTGTTTATTTTCATTAGTTAACTTTTGATGGTCTAGTTTCAACAATCTAGTTCAACTTTAGTAAGACTTGAACATATCTATTTCTTTTATCACAAAAAAATAAATAAAAATATTATGTTTTAATGACTAACACTTTCATCTTGTGTACAAAATACAATATACTAAAGTATATTTTATCAGTAATGTCTACTTATATATACCTGTATATGTTATAAGTAAACATTAAAGCATATTAATATATAAGAAGCTTAATACAAATATGCAACACCATGTATAGAGCGCTAAAATGATTATGTCAGTATAAAAAAATGATATTAAAAAGAAACTAAATTATGCATAGAAGATTGAATGTAACATATATAATGTCAGCATGAAGCTACTACGCTTGACACATCAATAGAAGATTAACATGCTATCTAGCAACATAGTGTACTCAGTATTCAATCTTGTGTAGTATGGAGAAGCTGTGTACTTGGTCAAAGAAACATAGTGTACTCGGTATTCAATTTCATTCGGAGATTAGCATACTTGTTCATCAAAGTACCTCCAAGGTAGTTTGTCAAACTCATCAATTTCATAGGAAGGTAATCTTAAATTTTCATTGGTTTAATTGCATTTTCATTTTCATTTTTCATTGGAAATTTAACAAATCAAGTATTTTACATACTACTAGATATAAGTGTAGAGATAATCAGAAAGTCTTGTTGAAAAATGAGAATCACCATGGAGGCTTGTAGTTGAAACTAGGAACACTATGTAACCTTTGGTGTAATCAATTACCAAAAGAGGGATTTAAGTCTGAAGCTTAAGCTTGAACACTATGCTTCAGTTAGAACATCTGGGAATGACTAGGCTTTGTGATCTTTACTAAAATGAATGAATTGTACTATACTTTTTGTTGTGCATTTTTATTTACATTAGAATCTTCTAGCCCTTTTCTGGTTTGAAATTAACTCCATGTCTACATAGAGCAGTGATATTTGGATATGTGCAATAATATCTCAAGGTTTGCCAAACCCAGTTTCGTTTGATAACGATAGAGTTAGAATCTCTTGTTCAAACTCTGATATAGGAAAGCATTTAGTATACTAACAAGCAGAAAGGACCCACAATTTTGTAAGTGTATACTACAAGGAAGTACATTTTGGAATTAGTTGATTGGATAATGTGATAGGTTGTTAACCTTTGAGGATACGTTTCTGGTTATGCAGTATGTGCATGTCAATAAATGCCTCCTTTCTATTCTTTTTCCAATCTTCAAGACTCGAATCTAACATATTTTATTTATGTCAAATATCCATAATTTAGATTGATATATTGAAGTGTGGTTTTACTGCACAAAGTAAGGGAAAAGGACTACCTTGACAAAAAGGAATACCTTGATTTTTGTAAGAACCTAGATAAGGATATTTTAGGATTAATAAAGTGTTTGAAATAATGATATTCAATTATTTTAATATTAAAAAGTTTAATTATAAATGAAAACTTTATAAACGAGTTTCATTATTTACAAACATATCATCTCTCTAACAATCTTCTTCCTAGAACCCTCCAACTTCTCTCTAGATTTCTCATTTTGGTGTTCATCTCTTTGAAAATTAGAGACCACTATGGTGATCCTTGTTGCGAACTCTCCACTTCTGTTTGATTAGTTTCCCCAATTGAGTAAGTTGGTTTTCTGCTATTTTCTCATGGTTAATTGTTATTCCTGTTGCATGTGAGTGATTCTAGCTTACATGTGAAGTCTGAGTCATTTTTGTGAGTCTCTACTAATAAGTGGTTCTAACGATATGTCCTGATCATGTTTGTGTTGTACCTAGGTTGAGTTTGTGCATCCAATTAGCTTGAAGGAGGTTTGGTACTCTTTTAGCTATCTGAATTGTCTCACATATAAGGGAAGCTAAATTTAGTGTTTTTAAGTTATAAATATTGAATTGATAGATTGTATGATGATATTATGCATTGGTGGTGTGTTTGATCTATGGAAGGATACATACTAGTGTGAAGTTAATGTTTTAAACTTGAGAATGTTTTTACCTATGAATAACAATTGAATTGGTTTTGTAATTAAGAATAATTGGCATTAATGTTTGTGGTTAATTTGAGTTTGACATGTGTTTTGCATCTGTGAAGGTTTTTTTGATATTACTTAGATTAAATTGGGAACACAAAATTATGCAGAATCATGTTCTATAGAATTAAGCAGACTCGTTGGTTAAGAATTTACTGCTAAGTGAACTCGAAGTGAAGGGCTCAAAAATTTGGGAGTCGTTGGTTGAGTACTTACTCGCCTAGCGAATCTAAATTTAAAGAGTTCACTGACTTTGTAGTTGTTGGTCGAGAACACCTTCGCTGAGAAAATTTTAGAAGGATTTTCCTCCTTGAGGCCTAGTGATACACTCGTTGGCCGAGCCATCTAGTCGTTGGACGCATGGACATTTATGCACTTTTTGCCTAGTGAGAGGATGGTTTTGTTGAGCGAGTGAATCATAGTCTAAGTAGTTTTTATGTGATCAATGGTTGAAGTTTTGGGTTGCTGTGAATGATTTTCTATGAAATGGTTGGTATATGAGATTACATTAAGAATTATTGATACTAATTCAAGGAGGATTAGTGGTGATTGGTAGTAGTGTATGGATTAATATAGGGATTCAGTTGGAATTTATCCTGACACTCTAATAGTTATCCAATTCTCAAGTAGAGAAGGATAAGGTATATGGTGAGAGAAGCAAGAAGTCTTATGCTAGGGGTTTTACCTTGGTCAAAGGCATTAATGGACTAACCTTGTGTGTGGTAGAGTAAAACTCTTTGTCTATCGCTCTGCAGAGCATTGAATGCCACCACAAGTGCACAACTTACCAGGGTCCAATATCAATGCATGTATTCGGATAATTGAATCATAGCTTTAGGTCTTTGAGTGAAATAAGATGATGTATTATGTATGACTTAAGTAATTGTACTCTTTAATGATTAAATCTTTTTGTACATTAGTGTACCCTTTTCTCCATGTCTTGTTTGTCTTGTCTTGTTTTCTTTTGTAATAATCACTTGACTGGTGTGAGCAGATGAAGAGGTTGCAGTTGAACCAGTTAAAGAGGAAGATGATGCAATTGTATAGATGGTGTTTAGGACTCTGTGTATATATTTTGAAAAACTCCAAATCTTTAGAGTGTCATGTATAAACTTGTATTTCAATTTATCTTTTGGATGTTTCAATTTATCTTTTGGATGACTATAATATGATAAGTTCATCTCTATGCTTTAAGATATTTAGCTATGAAATGTTTTGTTTAATGATTTTATACTTTTAAATAGGATGTTAAAGTTTTTTATATTGTATGTGCCAATAACAATGTTGTTTTTTAAAGTACCTACTTTTATTTTGTATTACATTAATAATTTTTCTACTTATGAAAATAGATATTATGAAAATGTGTAGAAATGTGTGCAATGTTAAGAATACATTGTACATTGAACTTAACTTTTGGCTTTAATAAATAAATAAAGGTTCAAGGCTAGCATGTACTCATATGGTGATAAAACAAAGAAATGATCCCATTAAAGGCCTAAATACTTACGAGATTTTATGTTGATCATGAGGCTTTCACGAGACCAATAAAATATAATCATCTCTTTTGTATTCTCAAATATATAACAAGTAATTAAATAAATTTCATTGTTCGTTTAATTATGTTTTGTTTTACTCATTAAACATAATTAGTTGCTCCAGATCTCAAACTTCGAACACTTTGATTCCTAGGTGTTAGTACTATACTTGTTTGGACGTATATATTATGTTTTACTAAATCCCTCCATGTTTAAATCTTTATAATTAAATATATTAATTTAGAATGTTATAACCATGATTATTGACCTTTAATATTTTCCTCATGTTTCAACCATCAAATACACATTAACAAGGAAATCAAGTATAGGACAATCAACCAGAGCAATATGATGATGAAGAACAACATAATTGACCTCATGGTTATACTGAATTTTAGTGTTAGAGAACTTTAGATATTATTATTATTACTATGTTGAGAACTTTTGTTTCATATAATCATATGGTTGAATGTATTTTTATTAAGATGGTTGGATAAATCTTTTGATTCTTGACATTATTGTTAACTTTAGATATGAACATTGTATGTTTACTATTTTCTACTCTTAATTATATATATAAAATTATTTGCATTTAATTTGGTATTTTTTGAATTTTCTCATAAATTTTAATATGTTAAGGATTATGATCAAAGCTCGAGTGGGTATATCAATATTACTTACAAATATATTAGTAGGTAATTACGGATAAATCTGTATGTAATTGCATACGAATTTATTCGTAGAAAATTACTTACTAATAAATTCGTAGGTTTTCTACAGATAAATATGTATGTAATTACTTATAGATATCTATAGGTTATCTACATATATATTCGTAAGTAATTTAGCTTTGACAAACTTATCTATGAATTTTTGTCTGTAGGTAATCCGTAGATAAATCAGTCTTACCTATGAATATTGTGCGTTACCTACGATTTTTTGTAGTAAGTAATACCATATTCTTTTTATAGTTGTTGTCATTGCTTACTTGGCTTGTAAGTAATCCTCAAGCTTCTCTAGAAGGTGTTCATGCATTCCGCACTTTGCACGTGTTTCACACTTCAGTTTTTAGTTCCTTAGTTAGTGGTGTAGGATTAGGGGATTAAGCTTGTTTACTTTCTTTAAAATCAGCTACACCTCATCTATAAAAAGAAGGCCACTTTCAGTGTATTTGTAGATTATGAATGATAACGAAACTCTAGTAAACTGGAGAGTGACCGTGTGTTCTTCTACTTTGGGTCTTATCTTTCGCAATTAGCTCGAGTGTCGACTCCTGTTTTTCACTCATCTTCAAGTGGCGTGATTTCCTGCATTTCACCTTCCATATTGCATCGTCTTTCATGTTCCAATCCATATTAGCGGATCTTCAATCACATAAGTGTTTCTTCCTTTGTATTCAATTATGTTTCTGTTTCATTTAATCAGTGGAACGTGTTGATCTTTCGTTTTTCAGCATGTCTCTTAGTTCATCCATGCTATTTGTGGCTTGATTTGTGGTTACACTAAATTTGTAATTGTAATGATCTTTAACCGAATATATATGGCATATATCCAATTAATTTAGGATTAAAAGTCAATCTATGAGCTTTTATTCATATAAGTTAAGGAGCTAAAAAATAACACAAGAATAAGCTAAGAATTTGAATGATAGAATGAAATGGACGTACAAAGTGAAAACACTAAATATAGTTTGCTTAACAACATAATTAAGATAAATAAAATGCAATAAATAATACAAAATATGAATAAAATATATGCATGGAAGTGACTGAATATTCAAGAAAACTAAATATAAGAACACAAAAAATGAAGAAGTAAGAGGTGGAAGAGATTTAGTTGGATAGAGGTAGGGATGACAAAAATACCCGCGCTCGCAGATATCTGCGAATAAAATTTGCGACGAATAGTTACTATTCGTGGATATTTATTACCTACGGGTAGCGGGTATTTTAATACCCGCTTATAAACAGGTCGGGTATGGGTATCATACTATCCGTACCCGCGGGTACCTGTTACCCGCAAAAAATTAAAATTAAAATTAAAATTTAATTTATATTTTATTAAGTTAAATTTAATTAAAATTAACATTAATAGTATATTTTATTATGTCAAATTTAATTATAATTATAATTTAATTTATATTTTATTTTTATAAATTTATACTAAAAAATTTATAAAATATATATTTTTTAAATATTTGCGGGTATCGGGTATCCACGGATACCCGCGAGTTTTAAAAATATCCGCGGGTATTTTTTAAGCGGATACTCGGCAGGTAAACGGGTAGATTTTTTTTTTTGGCGAGTCGAATTGCAGGTAGGCACTATCCGTGCCCGACCCGACCCGTTGCCATCCCTAGATAGAGGTAAGGCGTGCCATTTGAACTTGGAAGTTTCATGTTCGTTCTCCAAAATAAGAATTTAATGTTGAGTCATCATCTGACTCGTAAGGACCAAGATAAGAAAAAGAAAACTTAGAAAAGTATTCACTCTTCAAGTTCCAAAAATTATTTCTAATTTTATATATCAAAATAGTTAGCTCTAAATGAGAATGGGAAAAAATAAACTGCCTTTATATACTATAGAGGATCGTCTAATATTTTTTCAAACAAGTTTGCAATTTCTTTAAACATTTTAGTGATGTCTTGGAGGTACTTTGATGAACAAGTTATTTTTTAGATGAGAGATGTATGTACTCACTTGTCGATCCACAAATATAATGCTACTTATCTGACATATAAAAATTTAAAATGTATAGTTAAGTAAATTTTTAAATAGTATAATTAAGCTTAGGTTTGTTTGATAAAATAATTATACTAATAACAAAGAAAGTTATAGAAGGATTAAGTACATAGCAAATCAAATCAATGTTGCATAGTGAACTCGGGCAGATTGTACATGGAATGTTTGCTCATAATTTCACTCAAACAAGAATGTTACTTGTAGTTTCGGTCATTCTTGAACAAGCAACTCAAGTGAAATATGAGCAACTACAAACCAATTTGTCGAATAGAAAAAAACTTAGGCAAAGAAAAAAGAGAGAAGAAGACAAACATTAAAAGATACCATTGAAAGTGATGGACTACGCTTCACGGTGAGCTTCTGATGCTCGATCTAATCGATGGAAAATTGATGAACTTCATGGTGAAGCCTCTAAATCTCGTGGATCTATCCAGTGGAAGACTTGAAAAATAGGTTTCCCGAAGCTCCAACAAAGAAACTTGAAAACTCTCGGACAAGGCAACCCTAGGTTGAATCTCTCGTGAGAATGTGAACTTCGAAGGTGAGGGAAGACGCTCAAGCGAATCACTCATATATTTTCATCAAAGTTAAGTATTAATGTGATGACTTACTTCTTTATATATAAGGAGAAGCAACCTTGTATATAGAAATAGGAAGGACCCAGAAAACGCGTTTCAGGAATAAGGGGCAGCAAAACCTAGAGCCATCAAAATAGGTTATACCTCGCGAGCCAACCTGGCCTACCATGGATTCGAGTCGGGTTGGATTGAAAAGAAAATTAAAATTTGCGGTACAGACCAAAAATGGACCCGACCCACTAAGAACCTGGCTCACCCGGGATTAAACCCGTGGTGAGTCGGATTGGCTCACCAGCCTACCCAATTCTAAATATTAAATTATTTAATTTAAATTACATTAAAAATAGAAACCCTAAAACCTAAATGTGTCTCCTTTCAAACGATAGTTTCTCTCTTCTCCTCCTTCAAATGCTCATTTCTTGTCCTTCTTCACAACCTCTGCTCTCAGTCTTCGACCGACAACATGATCACTTCTCTGACCGGTGATTGTGCTCCTACATAGTGTAGGCTTCCAAGACAACGACGTTGCGTTGTCCATTCGAGCAAGCTCCTCCTCCTTCGCAGTTAGGTGTGCTCAGGAATACTAGGATATACATTTTTTAAGCTCATCTTATTGTAGCTTTGGCTTGGTTTTATTGTTGTTGTTATTTGTTATTCTATCTCAGTTGCTTTTATTTTTTATTAAAAAAGAAGGTTGAGATTGTAGAAGAAAGCATATTTGGTGGCTACTGTAGTTTAAATAGCTTCAGTAGAATAAGCTAAATGACAGTAGCTTTGGGAAGATTTATGGGAAGTCAGATGTGGTTCGATGGTGTGTGGGTTTGGGTGGGAAGATTTTAAAGTAGTGGTGGGTCAACTTAAAATGCAATATTTCCTGCCACTTCCTTGTTTTCTCTTTATAATTGTTAAAATTAATGTTTTCTTTTAAATTTTTTTATCTAGTTGTTGTTGATTGAAAAGAGATAGAGTTTTTTTAACTGTATAACCTTGCTACTTTTATCACTTTTTTCAGTGAAGGTTTTGCTCACATTTGACTCCTAAATTAAAGGAAAGGTATGTTAGAAGATAAACTAGTGCTAGATTAAAAAGTTAACGAAATATTGATGTACATACATGCATGCTTTCAGTAGTGGAAAAAGAGGAATCTATGACGACTTATTATGACAGGTATAGTCTACCTATCATAATAAATTGACCGGTGACATTTTTATAATAAAAGTAATCATTATTATGACTGATGAAAGAGAATCTGTCATAATGAATAAAAAAGAAAGACTTATTATGACATAATAAATGAACGCGGTAGCAAAAATAAAATTATGTTAAAAACATAACATATTTAAAAAGACCTATCATAATATTTCTAAATCCCTAATTTTACCATTTTTCCATTTTAGAAGCATTCCACGCACGATCTCTGATCTTCCATTCCTCAATCAGTCCACACAATCACTCATTTCTCTTTCTCGTCTTCCACCTCCCACATGCTGTCGACTCCACACGTTGTTGTCTCCCTTTTCGGTTGTCGTCTTCAACCTCTGCCTTCAACATGCCATCACCAGCCTCTCCCAAACTCAGTCTCACTTTTGGACCATTGGAGCCTTTGCCGTGAGAACACATTTGATCGAAGCCCTACCATTGTTGCACTGGTGACTCTGTTACCATTTGGGCAATCATGTTTTCTCTCTTTACTCCACTTAGTTGCTTGAGAATTTTTTAGATTAGTTGCTTGAGCTTATTTTGTTTGGATGAGTGATTTAGCCTTCTCGGTTGTCGATACCGCTCTCCCAAACTCAACCTCTCGTTTGGACCATTGGAGAGTTTGTCGCGACCGCTGTTGACAATGGATGTTCGATGTTTAGCACTGATTAATGGTTGCAGATGTTCATTGAGGTAGTCTTGGAAATCGTGGAATTGAAACCATTAAGGCATGCAATAATCAGATTGCCAAGTGTTGATGGTCATATATGAATCATTTGATAAGGTGAAAAGAAAAACCAATGTAGAAAATTTACTTTGCTCTCTTCGATAACCATGTTTCTAACCTTTTTGTCACAACAAATTGCAGCTTTTGTTGATGAAGCAAGGAGGGCAAGAGATATATGTGAGGTCACTTGGATTTCGTTCTTCCATTTTAAATCGTTCCTTTGAGGTAAAAGTAGAAATGTTATGAAAGTAATATGATAGAAAGCACTTAAGGTCTAAAAGTTGAATTTTTTTTGTTTATTATTAGAACTATTTTGAGTTAAGAAGTAGAGTGGTTACTAATATATGGTCTTTGGCATTTGCCTCAGTAGAACTATAGCACTCGTTAAAGAATGGAGTACACCAACTCTTGGTTCGAAAGACTTTATTTTCCTTCACAGTACTAATTTGTTTTGTTGTTGTTTAATTAAGCATGAAATTTCCCTATCAATTATTGTAGTGAAAGGTAGCAAGATCTTTTCAATTCAATGGGGGTCCATGTATGTTGTTGTTCTCCTTGGTGTTAAAAATTCTAATTTAGCATAACCAGTAGTTGTTGTTTAGTAGACAATCTTTTATAGGTAAAAAGCAGCTAAAAGGTATTTAGCTTTTCCATATGCTTTTGCTCAAGTAAGCAATTCCACCTTTTAAATACATCTCTTTTATTTTAGTATTGCTATAGACATAAATAAATATAAATATCATCCTAAATCACAATATTCCCAACACTTGATATAGAAAGTAAATAAAAAATAAATAAGTGATCTCAAAATCATTCATAGTACTAAGAGATACTTTACTTGGTAATTGAGGTGATTATTGCTAGGATTTGAAATTACTACTTCTTTTTGCTTAATTAAGTGTGAGTAATTTACCTATGCATTAGTTCCTTCCTTCTAATGTATATTTTTATTGTAGGTTGTAGTAATTATAATTTATGCAATGATTGATTATTAGTGGAGTGTGGCTAAAATTTGGTGGTGCCTATTCTTCATGTACTTTTCCTTCCTGTACTTCGCCTACTCTGGAATGATGGCAGTGTCAATGACCCCAAACCACATCTCCACTATAATTTCTAATGGCTTTTATTTGGTTTGGAATATCTTCTCAGGATTCATAGTTCCACACAAAGTAAGTTTCTTCCTCCTTTCAAATTTAGTGCATTGTAAGCATAGAAGGTAGCAAATTTATTATATTATTCCTTTTTGGCATGGTGTAATAGAGGATCCCAGTATGGTGGAGGTGGTACAGTTGGGGAAATCCAATTTCTTGGAGTTTGTATGGATTGGTGGCTTCACTGATAAAAAAATATTTGTCCAAGAAATGCAAGTCAATAACTAGAGTTGAAATTTAGTAATGCAATTGTAGGATATAAAGGTATGATTGTCTTGGAATGACGGTTGGGCCTAATAAATTATACAATAATTATTCTAGTTTAGTCATATGAGTGGTCATCAAACACATATAGCAAGTCAAATGCAAGTGATAACATAATCTTTAATATATTACTAATTAAAAACTATAAATTAAAAAGATATTAAAAATTTATGTTGATGTGCAGGGTATGGTTAGTTTAATTTCAACTGATGGAATCTTCCAGCTGAATATTTTCATCTCCTTTTTGGTTGTGTTTCACATATTGTTTTGCACATTGACACCTAAAGCGAAAGTTTGATTATTCTCCCGATATGTATCCATTCCTTTTATTTAATTTATGAACACACATAGTTTAACATGTCTTAAGTAGCAACAATGAATGCTGGACCACTAATTTTGCCTTGAAATCTTTATTGTGCGTCTCGACTTGGAATTATAACTAGTTTTTAAATTTGGGAGGGGGAAAGTTAACTTAAGAGAAAGTTAATTTGACAAATTTGGTGGAAGAAAATTCTTTCTGGAAGCTTACTTTGAAATGATATGTTGCATAATAATTATTTGTTTAAGATGTTATTATCTTTTAGTTTTATCAATCAAATGAAACACTTTTAATGAAATTTCTCATTATACTTTTGTTACCGTTTTGAGATTATTATAGCAGTGGACTTTAGACACTAGAAAGAACTTGGGATAAAAGCCTTTGGTTGTTGTGATTTTCTTGTTCCTATTGGCATATGACATAGGGAAGATATTGGAATGTCCTTGGATGGTCTGCTCATAGTGAGATGTGTAGAATGTTTAGTCTTTTTTTAGGATTCTTTATATATATATATATATATATATATATATATATATATATATATATATATATATAAAATTTGATAGAGTAAGTCTCTTTTGGATAATGTTTATTGGATAAAGTAAGTCAATGAAAATTTTTATTTTAGAATTATATATTGTTATATTCAGGTAATACTAATATGAATGGAGAAAAATTGAAAGAATTAAAAAAATTTTAAAAAAATCACTTATTATGATAGGTATTTAGTAGTAAGTTGACTTGTAATATTTTGTAAGTCAGAGTTACTATGACATGTCTTTGTGGTATCATAGAAATAACGCACTTTTTATGACTCCCGCAACTATGATGCTAGAATACTTGTCATAGTAAGTCTTTTTTACCTGTCATAAAATGTGTTTTTTGCACTAGTGTTTGTTCTTAAATGTGCTTGCATAGAACTGGTTTCCTGTAAAAGTAAAAGTGCAAGTTAGGATGTGTTTGTTTGATATGGAATTTATCCTTTCTTAGTGGCCAAAATAATAATTGCATAATCATATAGTTCACTTTAATTTTCTTTGAATTTGTGACATAAATATATCATTCTATATGTGTCCAAAGCTAAATTAATTAGCTTGGCACGTTGTTTTGTGGACGTATATCCAGATCATTTTTGAAGACTTTCTTTGACATATATCGTGCTAAAAAACACTGTTTTATGAATTGTGAATAAGCCATCGTGGCCAATTTTGCTTGATTTCCTTGCCCATACCTTCACACTTTTGTTGGCAAGCTTTGAGTTTTTTATAAGTGTTTAAACTGTAGTAATTTTTCAAGAGGCAAAATATGAACTTATAAAAGGAATGCTCATCAATTAGGTTATCGAAAAATCTTGAGAAAATATATATTTCAAGTGCAAGTTATACTGAAGTTGTTTTCAAAGGGATTATAAGGTGTTACACTTAACTCTTTCTCTATCTTAGAAGACTTTTGTGGAGTATTTAGTATATGTTGTTCACTTGCCCAATCCAATGAAGTATTTAGTATATTTCAAGTCCAATAAAGTAGTGGTTTGATGATGCCGAATCATCACCCATTGATAATATGAAAACAGGGATGCCCTTTTGCCTTTGGGATAAACCAAACAATATAAGAATTCTTAATCTTTGGTTACTATTTAGGTATTGACACATGATAATACTAAAATTGTTCCATTTAGATTGTTTAGGAAACTTAGAAATAATTGGAAGACGTCCAATCCAGGTTGGCTCCACTATGAGTCAAATCTGTCACTTCTTCCTTACTTAGTTCCCTATTTATTGAAACTATGTACCTATCCTATCACATTCTTTTCTCGCTGCCATCACTGCCTAGCTTGTAAAAATTCCAAATATGTATTGCTTTTGACTGAGACAACCATTTCTCAAAATTGACACCTGTAGAGTGCAAATTGTTGTTGAAGAGTTATTGATACAAGAAGTGCATTCAAGAGTTGTTGTTACTTATCACAGTGAGTTTTTTCTTTGTTAAATATTACTATATTAGTTCATAATTCATAATATATTAGTCAATTCTTTTAGATTTGAATGAATGCTTGATGATATTATAACGTGCAATTATTTCAGAACAAAATGAATTCAGAAATTGTAGATGATTAATGTGTTCATGATAATTTGAATGATTGTTTGCCACCAAGTGTAGAAGAGATTGGGAATAAGGATAAGTATTGTGATAGAGAAAGTAAGAGACCTAGGGTAGGTACTTCTAAAATTTGGGATCATTTTACAAAAAAAAATGGTATAAAAGAGGGTAAAGAAAAGGCAAAATACAATTGGTGTGGTGCAAAATATGTTGCTTATGGTACAAAAATAGGGACCTCAACAATTTTGCGTCATTTGTCAAAGTGTCCGGTCCTAAAGAAATTAAAAGACAATAACGTAGGGAAAATGATAATTGATCATGCTCGGAAATTAAGATCTAGGGAAATTGACCAAAAAGTTGTAGATGATCTTATTTCAATGGCTATTATTCAACATAGGCTTCCATATAATTTTGTTGAATATAAGTGGATTAAAGAATTACTTGCATATCTAAATCCAGTAGTAAGAGTTCTAAGTAGGAATACAATTGTGTCTAACATTTCAAAGAAATTTCATGAACATAAAGAAAGGGAGAAAGTTGCAATGCGTAAATCTTATAGCCGAATTTGTTTGACATCTGATTGTTGGACTTCTATAAATCAAGAAGGGTTTATTTGTTGGACTGCTCATTTTTTTTATGCTAGTTGGAGGTTGTGTTGACATAAGTAGCTTAGATGATTTGGTACTTAAAGATTTGATGAAACTTTGATGAAGGTACTTGAAGCCATTTCCTTAGAACCATGCTTACATTGATGAAGATATGGAGATTTAATGTTACTCATGTTGATCTAGCCTTATATGCATGCCTTCTATCTGGATCAGTCATATGGAAAACAAGCTTGAAAATTATAATTCATATTATAGACCATTTTGCATTAATTAGATGTATAAAGTCATAGTTGTGCCTTTTAATCTGTTGAAATTTTTTTGAATAGGTTAAATGGTGTCTTTTAATATGTTGAACGAATTTTTAATAGATTAAAAGGTTTGCTGCAGTAGTCTTAACTAGGACTTATTCAATCAGTTGATTTATTTTGTAATCGATTGATTTGAAAAATCAACTTGTTGAATTTTGTAACAGTTTGACTATAAGAGTTGTATTTTTCGAAAGAGAGGTAGTGGTGGAGCTCCAAAGGTGCATGAAGAGCTCCATGGGCAGCGGAAATGGATGAAGGAATGGAGGCAAGTTGGAAGGCACTTGCAAGCAATGGAAGGTGAAAGAGGTGATAGGATTTCCTAATCTATGCTAGCCTAAGGAAGGTGGCTAGAGGTAGAGAGAGGAAATCTCTAGAAAGTGGTGACTCTCAAAGACAATAGAGGGAGGAGTGCTCTCAACTCAAGTTGCATCTATTGCATAAAATTTCAAGAGTGTCTACAAATGAGTGAAATTTTG
>Ga0214543_1007300_pt1 | contig 19081 bp, 8 predicted proteins | sample CNSS2metaG_FD_160094 | JGI IMG/M metagenome (GOLD analysis project Ga0214543, IMG submission 160094) | Root nodule microbial communities from cowpea collected in UCLA plant growth center, Los Angeles, California, USA - CNSS2 | ecosystem: Host-associated > Plants > Roots > Nodule | place: USA...
GGATGGCATGGTGGTGGTCACGGACACGGGTGCAGGCAATGGATCTGTGTTTGCTCTCGCTGATGCAATGGAGGTGTTGGTCGCAGTTGCAGATCTGCACAGCGTTGAGGATCGTTCGAATCTGGCTCGCGTGCGGTTGCAGGTCCAGACAGTGTTGTTGCTGTTGCGGAACGCAGGCTACTGTTGCGATGCCGGAACTCGCGGTCACGGTGGTGCTGCTGAGCGTGACGCGGTGGCTTCCATGGAGGTTGGCCGTGGTTATGGTTCGTTGCAGGTGGCGCGGTGGCTGACAGCGAACATATGCAGATCTGGTTCGCTCATGGCGAGGAAGATGGTGGTGGCTGCTGCGTTTCGTCGGCGACGCGTTACAGAACACTATGGCTTCGGTTCATTTAGAACCGAGGCATAAAAGGAACTTTATGGCTTCGGGTAACGACCGAGGCCAAAAGGGGTGCCTTTAGGTCTCGTCCCAATATGCGTCGGTTGCAGACCTGAGGCAAAATGAGGAAAATAACCGGGGCAAAAAGCCCTTACTGCACTAGTGTGGGTATGGGATAGCGGAACCCGTCCTCGCCCCGCCCTATTGCCATCCCTTGCTATTGGTGATTGTATGGTGTTTAAAATGATATGAACATATACCGTGCATTGTTCTTGATGAATCTCTATGTTGGCGTGCGGGAACAATGGAGGAAATATGGTATTTTCGCCTAAGCGAGTGGATCTCGCCTAAGCGAGAGTATAAGAAACCCTCCCAGGTGCTTGCGCGAGTTGTCGATCAGGCGACGAGCTCCAGCTTTGAGCGAGAAGCCATCTCGCTATGGCGAGAAGGTCTCGCTTAAGCGAGAAAACGTGAAAATGCCACTGTTCCACTGTTTGAGCTCTCGCCTAGGCGAAAGGAGCTCGCCTGAGCGAGATAACCCCTCTTGCCTGAGCGAGACCTTCTAGCTTGAGCGAGAACTGGTGTAGGAATTGCTCTGTTGATGTTCTTTGCCTTGTTTTTGGTTGTTGGTTGTATGATTGGTTGGCAGTACCCTATTTAGAGCACAAAGTATGTGAAAATGCATGTAATATCTGATTGTATGGGCTGTAATTGATGAATTTGGTATGACCTTTTGTATAGAATTTGATTGGATGGTTGGTTATAAATATTGGCATGAGATTGGTATGCATGATAACTTTATGTTTGGTTGATGAGAGATGATTTTAGTATGGTTTAGGACGTAATTCCATGACCCTCTTGGTGAAAGCTCATGGTGGTGCCTCATGGTCAAGACGTAATTCCATGACCCTCTTGGTGAGAGCTCATGGTGGTGCCTCATAGTCAGGACGTAATTCCATGACCCTCTTTGGTGAGAGCTCATGGTGGTGCCTCATGGTTAGGACGTAATTCCACGAACTTATTAATAAGGTTTCGTGGTGGTGCCTCATTATATAATTAAGTAAGGATTCAAGTAAGGATTGCATCCTGAAACTCTAGAGAGTCAATTAGTTTCATGTAGAGCGTACTACTCAAGTGGTGAGAGTAGCAGGAGGCCTTAGTCTTTGGCAGGATAATGGCCTTAGATTTTTGAAGGCTAACCTTGTGTGTGGTAGGGTGAAACCCATTGGCAATGGCTCTGCAGAGCAGTAGAGGCCATCACAAGTGCAAGCATCCAGTGAATCCGACTGATTATATGTATCCGGATAATTGAGTCTTAGAGTCTTGCATTGTCTGCTATCAGATGTTTGGTTGATTTTTGTATCTTTGGCTTTTAAATAATATGCTCAATTGGATGATAAACCTTTTTCACTATAGCTTACCCTTTATGTTTGCTTGTGTGTGGTTTTCTCCTTTTGCGATGATCATCAATTTATTGATGTGAGCATATGTGGAAACCCCTTGTGGTCATCAGGGTGATGGAAACTCCGTTGTGTAGCTTGTCTTAGGTCGGATCCCCTTACTCTGAGTTTTCTTTTAGGGTTGTGGCCTATGTATTATCTTGCTCCTTGAGCATATTTTTTTGGATACTGTTAAACTTTTATCCCGTTTGGGTAATGGCATCATGCTGTGCTTTGGTTTCTTTCCTAGCAACTTTCAAATAACTGTAAGGAGTGACTTATACACTCCATGACTTTGTTCTTTATGCTATTCTTCGTGATGTTTCATTTAATTAAGATTATTTATTAAATGGGACGTTGCACAAACAAAAAGCTGAGAATTTTAATTTTAATTTAAATATTGATGACTTCAGTAATAAAGGACAAAAAATATTTCATTAGATATGTGTGATTTCTTTATAATTATAATTATGTTAAATTACATACTTATTTTTGTTGTATTAGTGACAATGAAAAAATATATAGTTGTCAAGATCTGCATTGATAAGTTATACCATCATTCATTATAATGGGATACACTTACCTAGAACTTTTGTTATGAGGACTTTCGATAAAGAGATCAGTATCGACTCTAATACCACTAATGGATCTTTTGAATAATATTCAAATAATAGATTCAATAAGAACAAAACATAAGTCAAACATGTTGGTGCAATATGGCTCTAAAAGGAGGGGGTTGAATAAAGGTTGTAAACATTTTCAAAACAGTTTGTGTAGACATACTATTGCAAATAAATTAATGTAAAGAGCAAGGCAAAGAATTTATACTGGTTCACCTCCACCTAAGGTTACGTCTAATCTCTTAAGCCATTTGCTTAAGAAATTCACTAATCAACACTTTTGACTAGCGCGAGTATCAACCTCTTCGGGTTACAATGAGTATAAACCTCTCAAAGTATCACGAGTTTAACCCTTTCCAGGAAACACAAGCATAAACCTTTCCAAGTTACAACAGGTTTAGCCTCTCCTAATATCCTTTCTCAATCTCTTCATGAGATCAAAAACTCATAGTCACAATGATAAAAATAATCTCTCACGAAGGAGAGTTACAACCACACTCACAGGTTATAACTTCACTCAATGAAGGATTTACAATGACTTTTACTCAAACCAATATCAGCCTATACAAATATATGAGTATGACTTAACCCAATAGTTGAATTTTACTTGTTTTTGCAGGGATTATAAAGAGGCCTAGGAATCAATGAGATATATTTTTGGATTGTATAAATAAAGATAAATTTGTACCAATTCCCTTATTGAATAATGATATGAGTAAAATAGCTATTGGTATTTTTGGTGATGTCTTTCAGGACATGAAAATGAATCTTTTTATTGTTAAAAAGGTTTTTACAAATTTAAGTTGTGTTGTTGCATACATGTTGTCATTTCTAGTGATTTAATAAATTGAAAATGCATTTCAATGAAGTGGTTACAAGAAAGTTGTCTTTTGTAAGGGGAGTTTTGTATCACGTGAGTGAAAAACTATGTTTGATCACTCTTATTTGTAGTATGAATAACTAAAAAAGATGGTGATTTATCTTAACTTTATTGGTGATTGATATGGATTAATTTCATTTCATTTTAGAAATTGAAATCTTAGTGTCTAGCATTAATTTCTACCTTTTATGTTTGTCGACTTTCATGAATAAAATCAACCCTTGCATAGCTTTTATTCTTGTTTAATCCTTAATTTAACCTTGTTTTTGTAATTTGTTATATTTTAACTATTTTAAGAAAGTTATGCCTGTAATCCTCATTTATGAGTGTTATAATAAGCAAATAGGAAGCAATTTGGTGGAGCTAAACATGCTAGAATTCAAGGAAATATGATTGGACAACAAAGAATGCATTTGAGGAAAAATGCTTGTGTTAGGCATCATAAGAACCATGCCTAGAGCCACAAACAAAAAGACCAAACACAATTGCCAGGGTGTTGACAAGGTTTTCTTAACAACCAATTTCCAACAAGTGCACTGGTCCATAGTAGTATCAACAAGTTTCATATTTGTAGGGATTTAGCAAGTATATTCATAGTTTTTTTTAGTTTTTTGGATTTGGATAAAAAGTACATTTAAATATAGATAATAATATATTATATAGATTGAGTGGAGTGAGAGTATGATTGGATTTCATCTTATCTTCTTCTATTGCACCACTACTATCTTGTCTATTTAATATGCAAATCATTCAATCTAATAACTTTCAAACCTAATGTGATTCCTCTAGTCTTGGTTGAATGAATTTCTGCCTTAAGTGCAAGACTCTTTTATCCAACCTATTCTCTAGGTCATGTGGAAGCCCTCTAGCAAGAGTGATATGATTTGATTGGACCATAGTTTGAGATAATTTTACAACTCAATCCAAACTAGTTAAATAGATGAGTTGTTAATTCATCATTAAGCATAAATCAAACCACAGATTATTGGATGAAAGCATAAATAAATATCCAATAAGTAGGAGTACAAAGAATTAGAACTTATTACATCTAACCTCAACACAAGAGAGTTCAGTTACTTATAAAATATTGCAATACAATTTTAGCAGCATATAGACATAGGATTTACAATAAGAGCATCTCTCTATAGCCTCACATACCTATTTCTACTTTACTAATACTATACTGCTTGTCCACTCAATGCTTAAAATGAGGAAATGAGGTCTTTATTTATAGAATTTTTTGGGGTGCTCATTTGTGGAAGTTTCCTTTTATGAAGGGTTTTCTTTGGTCTTTGCCGCCTCTTTGGCTGAGTAGCAATTTCTTGTGGCTCAGTCATGCACCGCCTTAAGTACTAAACATCATTCTCTAGTGGCTCGGCTATGCATTGCCTTAAGTGTTGAGCACCATTTTCTTATGGCTTAACTGCAAAAGTCACATTTTAGATCTTTTCTTCACCGCCTTACTATCACTCAACTGTTGATTTTGGGGTTCGGCTGCATCATCTTTAATTCATTGAGAATCTACTACAAAATCATCAAAAATTCATTAATTTCCTGATTTTCTTCTTCTTAGTACCTCATTCTGTTATTATAATCTAAAAGAAGTTGTTTACTTACAAAATATGATCAGTTAAAGCATGATACATGTCAAATTTGTGTGAAAATTTTACATATTCTAGACACTTATCAAGTGTCCATTGTCGGGCGACACAAGACTCACTAGGAAAGTACCAAAATGAGCCTTGTAGGGGTAGGCTTGTTGGGCTATCAAGATAGCTTGTCCAGTGAGAAAAAAAGTCGGAGAGCAACAATATTTACCATTCTTTGGGCGAGAATGTGTCGCTAGGGGTATTTATTCATGTTTCTATGAGTGTTTGTTAGGTAAACTTAAATGGAATAAAATTAAACACGTTGTTTTATGGGTAGTTAATTTATTTAGGAGTTTTTGTGTGTTTTAGAGTGCAATGGGTTTATTGTAATGGTTAATATGTAATAATTATGTCTTGATGGAAGAGTTTAAGACTTGGAGATGAAAAGCCAAAATAGAGTCTATAAATTGTAGTGTTTTGTTTACATAAAAGATACAAGGAAGTGAATAAGTTTATTCACATAAAGGTTTATTTGCCAACAAAGTGGTATTAGAGCCTTTTAGCTTGAGTGTCTGAGTGAGAAAAAGGAAAGACAGCTAGAGAGCTTAAGTGTTTGAAAAAAAGGAAAGTGAGATGACCAATCTTACAAATAGTGTATCCCTGCCTAAGTTGAAAAAGATGGTCAACTATGACAATTGGAGCCTTAAGAAGAAAGTTCTTCTTGACTCCCAAAAAAAATGGGAGGTGGTTGAAGATGGTTTTGAAGAACCAACCAACACTACGAATTGGTCAAATGTCTAGTTGAAAGCATTGAAAGAAACGCGTGTGAAGGACAAGGCAACTTTGTGCATCTTGTACCAAGATGTGGATGAGTTTGGCTTTGAGAAGATTACAAGTGTCAAATCTTCAAAAGAAATGTAGGAAATTCTAGAAAATACGTATAAGGGAGATGACCGAGTGAAGCAGGTGAGACTTCAAAATCTTAGAAGAGAGCTAGAGAGCATGAGATTGAAGAAGATGGAGGGAGTAGCCGAGTACAATACTCAGGTTGAAACCATGACGAACCAACTCGACAGAAATGGAGAGGTGTTGCCAACTAGCTGAGTGGTGGAGAAGATTTTGAGGTCATTGAATGACAACTTCGAGAATATGTTGTGCGTGGTTGATGAGTCCAAAGACCTATCAACGCTCTTGGTTTAAGAGCTTGTCGGATCCCTTGAGGCACATAAGCAGGGAAAGAAGAAGTGGGAGCCACTTGAAAAAGGATACTCCAAAAAGTTATAGGAAGCAGTCCTAGTGGTAGAAGCTAATGATAAAAAGAGAAAGAACAGCCCTGCAAATAAAATTGGCATGAAAGAGGACGAGGTCAATGGAGAGGAGGTCGGTCAAGTAACTCAAATAATGAGTGCTTTTGTAACATCCAGGTCAAATATTAATAATTTAATAAAATAAGATATAAGAATTATAACAATCTCGCATTTAAATAAAACATATTTCCCAAAATGCGGGAAAGTTTAAAACTTTATTAAATGCCTCGAAATTCAAAATACATAGATTCAACTCCAAGTTTACATAATTCTGAAACTGATAATAAATCATTGTTTACAAAAGAGTAAAACAAAGATAGTCCATAAAGAAATTCCCATACTAGCCCCTCTCTGGCTCTAAGCGTCACTAGCTCCATCTGCTCTAATCACCAAACACAAACAGATAGGGTGAGCTAACAGTATAAATAACTCATAATCAACATAAAGAGTACACACACACCCATCAAAGAACCATTATCCTCTAACACCAGAAAACATGACAACCGTCACGTTCATAGTCATTCTACGTCTCTAGATGATGACCTTAAGATATCCATTGCTGCTAGAAGCCACAACTCATGGTTCCACCATCTATAAGCTACTATTCGTAGACACACATGCGAGACTAACATGTTACGGACCACCATCTATAACGCCAGATGGAGTTCCCAATACAAACCACAATTCGTTCTCTCGACACAAGACTAGCAACATCACTAGCCACAACTCGTGGCTGCCCAATCAAGTGGAGACCATCCGTACGAGCCACAACTCACACATTCACACCGGTTACCAATATCACCAAGCCACAACCGGGATTGTGTTTACCCTCTATCCCGAGCCACAAATCAAGGGATATCATTTCGAGCCACAACTCAAAGAATGCTCCAACAAATCTCCACCCTAAAGCCATCATACAAAGCATTTGTAGGTAACTTAAAACGTTTTGAGAACTACAACCCTCAGACCCCAACTTTCACTTCTTCCATTTTTTGCCTCCTGATTCTACACATTTTCGATGTTATCCTTAAGTTGATACTTGCTGCCACGAGTGACAACTCGCCCCTCCGACTACAAGCCACCACCTGTAGTTCACATGTGAGAATTATCCAATTATAGACTATGATCTGTAACACTGAATGGAGATCCCTAATACAGACCACAATGTCTATTCGTCACGAGACTACCAGCTTCACCAGCTACAATCGTGAAGAGCAATCAAGTGAACCATCCGTACTAGGCACAACTATCATACTCATACTAGAATTTCAATGCCATCAGGCTCCAACCTAGAATGGCCACATGTTTACTCCCCATTACAAGCTACAACTCGTAAATGGGCCCCTAACAAGTCATCTCATAAAGGCTTCCATCCAAAGTTTTGTAGAATCCTCCTAGGCAAACCCCCTATACACTCGACATCGTCTGGCGCAACTCTAGCGTCACCAGGCGAAACAATGCTCCAGACCGCTTGGTGAAGAACCCCATGTTGCTAGTCAACCTACTATATTTGGTCAATACCCAAAATTTCGGACAACCGCCTAGCGGCTCACTTGTGTCGCCTGGCATTGTGTTCTCCCAAAGCTTACCCCGTGACGCTAGGTGCCACACCAGTAGTGTCAATGTTATTGGTTTTTGGCACTCCACAACAGGTTCGAATGAACCTACCCACAATAGCAATCTATTCATTTTACAATAATTTCACATGCATTATGTCAAGCGCACAATTTATCATCCCTACATGATCATGCACTTTAAAGACTTCCAAACCCGCAATCATTTGTATCATATATCTCCAACTACAAATATCAAAACCAAATCTTTTTGCATTTTTAAAAACATTTTTGGATCGGGGCCATCTGTCACAACCGAAATCGCGACGGGGTAACGAACCAAAAAAAAATTTTGTAAAAAGAGGTTTTTGAGTCACCACCATAGTTATTATAGGAAACTATGGAAAACCATAAAAAGGAGCAAGGTCTACGAAAACAGAATTTGGGGGTACGTGAGTTAATTACGTGTAAGGAAAGTGTTAGCACCCTATAACGCCCATCCTAAGACGGTACCTTTAATTAAAATACAAATTGATGTGGTCTCCTTTAATTGTTTATTTAAAAAAAACAGATCAAAGAAAAAAAACGATAAATAAATTAATAAAATAAATTAATAAATAAATAAAGTTAACAAAGAAAAACAAAGGAAACAAAAAATATTTTTTTGTTTTTTAGGCCCGACAAGGATTACTCCTTGATATCACTTTTTTTTAATATTTGAAAATTTTGTATTTTTTTAGTAATCTTATAGAAGAGCGAAAGTATTAAGTACTAAGACGACGCGAGCGGTCACACGAGCACTTATACATTTTAAAAGTTAAAAGGGTATTTAAATTATTTATTTGTTATTACTTCCTTTAAAAAAAACTTCCAAAATAAGACATTGATACCCAAAAATGTGACTATTATATATCCACAATTTATGAAAACATTAGGAAAATAAATAAATAAAAGATTAGGAAATAACGTTTAGGATTAAACATATTATTTTAATATGAAAAATTTTTACAACCCTTAACATGAAAATAAAAATATGGCCCAACATATTCATACAATGTTAAAACATGATATCTCTCACTTATTCACGCAACAACGTTCACAACCCAATGCAATCAACAAACATTAATTATAAAACTAATGAACCCAAAAATGCATGACAGTAATATTTTTTCCATATCAAAAAGAAATAGTGAAGACATCAAATTCAACCAAGATCAAAAACACATCTCGAGAAATACTGCCTAATACAATAAAAAAATAATTTTGTGAACCTGAACGGGAGATCGGACTTACAATAGTTGCGTTGGAACACCAAGAAGCACATGGGGGTGGCGATCGAAGGTGAGTGGGTCTTTTATGTGCGAGGGTTAAAAGAGAATGTGTGCTTAGGGTGAGAGAGGTCTCTAGAAATTTTTGAGAGAGAAAAAATTCTCCTTTCTTTTTTTTCTGATGGGTTTATATACACAACATTATAAATCTAATGTAATATCGTAATAAAGGTTTGTCTTAATTACAACGAACTTTAAAAGGTAAGAACTGGTCTTAATATTATCACATTTTGGGAATCAAATCATAGAAAAAAAAATCAGAGCACAAAATCAAACATGATCAGCAAAAATGATTCTAATTAGTAAAAGAGATATTGCTTTGAATCATATTACTACTTTCTTTATCTAGAAAAAAAAGGGTCATAAAATCAGAGCACAAAATCAAACGTGATCAGGACAGACTAATTATAATTACAAAAAGATATTTTTGAGAAACATATTACTATTTTCCTCATCTGGAAAATGAGATGTCATAAAATCATAGCACAAAATCAGAGTAAATAATTCTAAATATTAGAACATATTCTATTTCTAATTATTAGACTAACTTCTTAATCTGGAGCAGAAACGATAAAGCATAGAGTGGGGGTGTGAAAATAAAATTTTGGGCTGCCATTAGTTGCAAGAAAAAACGGTGTGGGTGTAGAGAGTATTTTGGGCTAAAATAGAAACAAAGTCTCAAAAGAAAATACATAAGAGGATTCTATTTCTTTTTATTTATTTATTATTATTATTATCCTATTATTATTATTTAGACAAAGAAAAAAAACCAAAGAAAAACTTATTTACTTTTTTTTTTGTTAATTTTTTTTATTATTATTTTTTTATTTTCTTAAAAAACAAATTATTATTTTGTATTCTATTATTTATTTAGCCGGACAAAATTGGGTGTTGACACATACATATGAATCCCACAATAGCAATCTATTCATTTCACAATAATTTCACATGCATTATGTCAAGCGCACAATTTATCATCCCTACATGATCATGCACTTTAAAGACTTCCAAACCAGCAATCATGTGTATCATATATCTCCAACTACAAATATCAAAACCAAATCACACTGTACAAACTAAAGAGCAACATAATATGAACCCGCTGTCAAAATTTCAAGTAAATCGGATGGTTAACGAACCGAGAAACATAGTTTTGTGAAAACTGGCCAGACTAGAAAAATATATGGCACCCAACGCCCATAAGTCACAATTTGGCAACTGGTGGTATAAAACCAGCGCTCAGCGGTCCTTGTTGCCTGAAAATACAAAAAACAACATTTTTTATGAAAAGATGCCTATTCCACACGTTCCAAGCATCCAAATACACGATCCAATCATGCAATTGCTCGAAAATTCAATCAATCATGCATTCAACATTCATATAGTCTATTAGAGTACATTCATACAATTTTAATTCCAACATTGGCACCAAACATCATACGTATATCCAAATTCATTTCTCAAAAGCCTTCCTAGAACCCTTATGAATGTACATTGTTCAATCACCACATTAGCATCAACTTTAGCATTTTATCATTTATTGATCATGAAAATCATACAATACCATCGCGCATAATAATTCCAAGACATCACCAATGCCCCTAAACTCCATAAAACTCAAAAAGCCGAAACACAAGGCTCGCGTCGCCTGGCGATAAGGGAGGCTCGTCAGGCGGTTTCTGGGTAAAAACTAGAAAATAAGCTTAAGCACATGTGTCACCTAACAGGTCTTCAACGCCACTAGGTCGTTTCTGAAAAAATTCCAAAAACTCGAATAACAAACAAGCATGAGACAATAACAATTCCTGCAATCAGGTATTCACTAGAAATTAAAACAAAATATGGGTTCAGCTCCCCTGACCTGGAATTCCCGCTCCAAAAGTGCTCTTAGAATCCTTCCTTGCACCACAATTGATCTACTCTTTGATCTCCACTCTTGAGCACTCATTCCTGCCTTCTAGAACTCTCCTAAGCTTTGTTTTTAGGATTCTAAAACTCCCTTTTGGTATTTCTCCTTTCATTGCCAAAAATGAAAATCAATTGAGTAGAAGGTTAATGTTCATCAATTCTCCATTACTTGGTGGTTTCTCAACCTTTTTGCCTTCTCTGCAAACGGCTAGGATTTTTCTTAGCTTTTCCTTAGCTTAGCAAAAATAATAAACATGAAAAGGGACACTTTCGTGTTAAGCAAGGTTCTAACTCGCAACCTTCCATAACCAAGTGTATGCTCAACCATCAAGCCAATAGATGTTTCTTAGCATTTCATGCACACCATGCTTTAAATTTCATATCCCACAACCATGCATTCATGCAAAACAATTAAATAATAAAATTAACCTACTAATGGCATACACAAGACTCAAACCCAAGTTCCCTCAATGTCGCTCCACACGTTCAACCACTTGAGCTACCATTACTCCTTACCATAATTCCCCGCATTAATTACCATAAAGATTCCTCTAATTACATTTATATTAAATACATATTCATTTATTTATTTGGTTTTCCCGGGTTTTACAGCTTCAAGTGTGGCAAGTATGGCCACTATGCAAAAGACTGTTACTCAAACGAGTGCTTTAGTTCCGATAAGGTCAGACATTTTGCAAAAGAGTGTCGATCTGAGAGTGGAAAGGAAGAGACAATCAACCTTGCAAAAGAAGTTGAAGAAGATATGATGTTGATGACAGAACATAACTCGGGGGCGAGCATAAGCAATTGGAGAACTTGACAAAACAACCAAATAGTGTGGTGAACTCGAAAAAACAATTGAGTAACGTGGATAGGCCGACTAGACAACTAAGTAGCCTAGAAAGGCGCAAGGAAAGCTCAAATAGCCTAATAAGGGGCATGGAAAGCTCGGATAGTCAAGGGAGTTGCCTTGACAACTTGCCTAGCTCGGTAGAGCATGTGGATAGCTCGGTAGAGAAAGTGGACAACTCAAAAGGAGATCTATATATTGATATGAACTCAAGTAAGAACTAGTCAGATAATAAGATAGTAAAGAACCTTGTCAAAAACAAAAATTATCGTTGAGAATATGAAGAAAAAGTTAGTCACAATGAGAGTGATGTACACGCAAGTGAAAAAGAAGAATAAGTGGGCTAAAGAGAAGAGCATGTTAACTACGAATATAGTGAAAGACCCAACTATTAATGAAAGGAGCAAGCATGGTGCAGACTACACATGGCAAAGCCTGGATGAAAGGTAGAAAAGTTGATATAAAGAAGAATTTAAGTTTAAAGGGAAGTTTGGTTGGGTAAACTTAAATCAAATAAAATTAAATGAGTTGTTTTATGGGTAGTTAATTTGTTTAGGAGTTTTGTGTGTTTTAGAGTGCAATGGTCATGGGTTTATTGTATTGGTTAATATGTAATAATTATGTCTTGATGACAAAATTTAAGGCTTGGAGATGAAAAGCCAAAGCTAACAGTTTTCAATAGTCTTGAACCAATTTTCTTGATTCTCTTCCATTTTTACGACTTGGTCTCACCTTAAGGTGACTAGGAGAAGCCCTTGGAGACTGTTAGGGGTTCTCGTAAAATCTCCCTTCTCCTAATTAGGTCTTTATCTTCATACATGGTGGTTTCTCCTTTTTGGGTTTGAAGAGAGAAAGGGGATGCAAAGTGGAGGTGTTAATGCGAAGGGGAGGCGTGATTGGAGCATGGAGCACCTACTAGGTGCGTTGGGAAATGGCCATTATCTTCTCTTTGGTTCCAATTTCTTCCCTATTTCTTAATTTTGTATGCTCTAAGTTGTCGACCAAAATGGAGAGCTATGACTAGAGGTATAATAAACTAAAATTTTATGTATTTTGGGTTATTAATACATATTTCCATTTCAATGTTAGTATTTTGTTTCTTTGCTTAATGTTTGTTGTGACTTTATCACCGATGGCTTGATTGTTGATTCATAGGATATTGGGAAGTCTCTTATGTAATCTAGAACTAGAATAAAGTACTTAATTGAACTTGCATCTATGGATGACAATAGGTTGGGTCGGGCACAAATAGTGCTTACCCGCAACCTGACCCGTAACAGAAAAAATCGTCTGTTACCCGCCTTAATACGCATTGGGTATCTGTTAAAAAATTACTTGCGAATTTTTTAAAACCCGCAAGTACTCGTGGATACCTGTGAATATTTAAAAAAAGTATATAAATTTTTAAAATAAAATTACAAAAAAATATAAAATAAAATAAATTTTAATTTTAATTTTAATTAAATTTAATCTATAAAATATAACTTAAATTTTAACTAATTAATTTAACCTAATAAAATATAAATTGAATTTTAATTTTAATTTTTTGCGGATAACAGATACTCGTAGGTACGGATAGTGTGATACCCGTATTCGACCCGTTTTTGAACGGATATTAAAATATGCACTATTCGCTACCCGTGGGTACCAACTATTCGTTTCGGATTTTATCAGATACCTACAAACACAAGTATTTTTGTCATCCCTAGGATGGAATATGATTCATTAGTGATTTTAGACTATTGATGCTAAGACATGGTTGTTTGTTGAGGATTCAATGAATTGGAACTTAATAAGGAATCATATGCTCAAGTCGCTAAGGGATCATATTTTGAGTAAGTTTGTGAGTTGATTTTAACATGAAGTTGGAATTGAGATGATTGAATATGCATGAGAGTGAAGTTGATTAAGTATAATCTTGACAATGTAAAAATATCTATGTTAAACTCATTTGCATACCAAGTGTTTGCTAAAAATACCAAAAAGAGTTTTTGTGTGTTTTTGTGAAGTTGTTGTCTAAATTAGTTATTGAATGTAAAAGTTTATATGTGTTGTACGAGTCCATTTGGAGAACGATAGTTTACTTATTACTTGTTATGTGGCCACCGACGCATTTGTCATTCAAAGTTATACACTAACAATCACTTTTATTTGTAGTATGAAAAGCTAAACAAAAATGTTCTTTAATATTCTGATATTAATTTCTTTGGTGATTGATATGGATTAATTTCATTTCTTTTTAGCACTTCCAATTTGTATGCCTATTGTATGAAATGTTCTTTATTATTCCAGTACGAACAAGATGCATAACCATTTGTTTGAATTCACTCAGTTATATACTTCAAAATATATTAAAAAATATATATTTCAAAATATATTAACAATATTTAACAAATTGGATATGCCAAATATATTGTTTAATGATGATTTTGGAACAATTTAATTTGTTATTTTGTGGTTGAATTGATTGTTCAATTTCTTTTGTGTTGAAGTTGCAGTTTAATCAATTATATGTTGAAATAATTGATACTTGAGAGTACTTCTTTTATAACTTTTGGTTTTAATCTATTAATTGTGGATATGATTGGTTATTTGAAGGAATAGTTATTTTTGCAAAAACTCTAATTTTAAAGGATGCACTCAAATATTTTTATCTACTGTTGTGCAATTTGAATATTTTAATGTTTTTAGTATATCATCATATGCAACAAAACAATTATTTGGGATTGATAAAGGCAAATATCGTCTTGGAGTTTGATATCCACTTGAGTGAATTCAATAGTTGATAGTTGCTATAAGTCGGTAGTGCAGGTTGCTTATACACTTCTTTTATAATGTAAAACTAGTTTTTCAAAGGTGAAAATTTGAGACTAAATGTAAGATCGTGGGTGACATGAAACAATATAAATTGTTTTGTATTTTTATGTTCTCGCTATGTCTTCTTTTATTATATACCTATACATCTCTATGAATCTTGATTCTTAAAATTAATGGCATTCATTTTTCAAATTGAAAGTGTTTTAAAACGAACTTAATGAAATGAAATCTTTTTGTGAAAAGATTTTTATTCCCTTTCTTAGTTTAACAAAGTCATCAATTATTTTCTAACAATACTACTTTGAAAAGCGAATCCATTGAAATTATTTGAGTTCTTTTCAATTGTCAAATAATGATTTCAAGATTACAAATTTAAAATATTGTGTTATGCTACTAAATTTGATTGTGAATTACTTTTTGTTGTGCATTTTCTTGTACATTCTTTCTTTTTATGAGTTGTTGAGTGTTTCTTATGCATATCCTTTTAAGTATGTTTAAAAGTTGATTGTGTATTGCTTGTTGTCTTGAGTTTGTTTTGCCAGTGATTGTACAAACATGCATTCCAATTATTAAGGTTGAATAACTAAGATTGGATGTAAGATCATTTGTGATTTGAACACAATTTTTTTGTGCAATTTTTCTCTTCATCTATCTTCTTTGCCTTGCTGTTTACCAATATTTTATATCAATATTAATTCATGATAAATATATAGAATACATTAATTTCCACATAAATTTGACACTTATCATTCTTTAATTGATCATATTTTGCAAGTAAACAATCCCTATTAGCTTATAATTATGGAATGGGGTAATAACAAGTAGGAAAATAGGAAATTGATGAATTTATGATGATTTGCAACAATTTATCAAGGAATTAAAGGATGATGCAGTTGAGCTCCAAAATCTCGCATTTAGCGCTAGTAAGGCGTTTAGGAAAGATTTAGAATGTGACTTTTGTAGCTGAGCCACAAGAAAATAGCACTAAGCACTAAAGGCGCTTAATCAAAGGTGGCGCACAACTTAAGCAACTAGAAAGTGGCGCCGGGCACTTAAGGCGATAAAGAAAGAAGAAAACCCTCCATAGAAGGAAACATCTATGGTTGAGCGTCAAAGGCTGAAGCTGAGCGCCGGTAAAAACTTCCATAAATAAAGACCACATGTCTTGGTGTTAGGCATTGAGTGGAGAAGTAATATAGTAGTAATAAAGTAGGAATACAACATTAGAGGCTAGAAAGAGATGATGTTATTGTAAATTGTATGTCTATATGTTGTTGGAATTGCATTGCAATATTCTTTGAGTAACTAAAATCTCTCGTGTTGAGGTTGGATGTAATCATTTCTAATTCTTTGTACTCCTACTTCTTGGATATTTATCTATGTTTTCATTCAAATGTTTGTGGTTTGATTTGTGTTTATTGGTTGCATGAATTAACAACTTTTCTTATTTCACTAGTTTGAATTGAGTTGGAAGATTGGTCTCAAATTATGGTCCAATTAAATGATCTCATTCTTGTTAGAGGCTAGTACATGATTTATAGGGTGGGTCTAGATATAAAGTCTTGTGCTTAAGGCAATAATTCATTCAACCAGGAGAGAATGAATCATACTTGGTCTAAAGTTCTCAAGTTCTAGGTGACAAGAATGGGCCTAGATCCACCTTAGAGAACTTATAGGACATTGAATGATTTGCATAGTAAATAAACAAGATTAGTAGTGGTATAGTAGAAGAGAGGGAGATGAAATTCAATCATAGCTTCCATTCTACTCAATCTATATAATAGTAGTATAAATCCTTATGGATATAGTAACTCCCATCATACTATCGATATTTTCATACAAAAATATACTTGGTATATTCCTTATGGATATGATAATCTTTATGTATATAGTAAGTACTATCAATATTTTCATACAAAAATCTCAAAAACAAACTACTAGTATACTTGCTAAATCCTTGCGGATACGATAATCCTTGTGTATATAACAATTACTATCAATATTTTCATACAAAAATCTCAAAAACAAACTACTAGTATACTTGCTAAATCCTTGTGGATACGATAACTCTCATAAACAACTAACTTGTTGCACTTGCCAATAGGTCACACAATTGGATAATTCTTTTAAAACTTAATATTGTATGATGTTTGGGCTTAAGCTCAATGGACGTTAAATTCTCAACCAAAGTTTACCCATAAATTCCCAAATTAATTTATTCAACTTTTCAAATTAAAACAAATTTTAAAGAATTTGAAGAAATGGTGAATCTTTCAAATATTTTTAATATATGCACTCCCTCTTAGTTTAGTTAAACCTCATATTATTTTCTAACAAGTATATGCAATGAGCCACCTTGATTTTTTTGTGAATTATAATGTAAGTCGGTAGGTTTGTGCCAGACTATGATGCACGGATACGATACATGTATCAGATACAACACGTATCAGATACGTCAATATGTTTATTTTGAAAATAAAAGGATATGATACGTGATAGATACATGATATATAAATATTAAAAAATGTACTATAATTCCTAAAAACATAATAAATATATGATGGTTAGTAGCTAATGTTAGTGAGCAATTTAGAAACTAACAATTATTTTGGTAGTCAAAACATTGGTAGCTAATGTTAGTAACTAATTTAGAAATCAATTCATAATAAAAACTATTTTAATTATCAATTTAGAGATCAATTATAATTGTTTGGAACTATTTTAGTTGTCAATAATTTTTAGTTTTCAAATTGGTACCGAAATTGGTCACTCTATAGTGACTAAATATTTGTTGTCACTAAAATTGATCATTATTCAAAAATTTTCTTGTAGTGTACTACAACTTTATAAATTAGATACTTCATTAATAAGTAGGCTTAAATATACATTTTGTCCCTATTTTTGTTGTTTTTATTCAATTTGGTCTCTATTTTCGTTTTGTGTTCAATTAGGTCCTCATTTTCGTCAAATTTTGGTCAATTTGGTCATTTTCACTAACGGTGTTTAAATAATTAAAGTTTTTGAACAATACATGCCACGTGTCAGCTCCTAGTTTTTTTTTTAATTTTTTAAATTTTTTTTAAATTTTTTTAATTTCAAAAAAATTGTCCACGTGTCAAGTCACAATTGTGCCACATGTCAATGATAGTGTCACGTGTCAGTTTGTGGTTGTATTATTTCTTTTTATTCAATTTAGTCTCGATATTCGTTTTTTTTGTTCAATTCAGTTTCTATATTCGTTATTTTTTTTTTTTTTTAGTCTCAAATTTTGTTAAAATGGAACAATTTAATTTTTAAAATTGACATTATTATTAGTTATTTTTTAAATTCAATTATAAATTGTAATATTTAATTAAAAATTAAATATAATTCTTAGATTCAATTTTTAAATAAAATATAATTATTAAAATATTATTAAAATATAATTATTAATTTTTAAAAATATATATTAACATTTGTAAAATTGACATTTAAATCTAAAATATTTAATATTTTTATTGCATTTTAGATATTAAAATTTAAAATATTTTATATTTAAATGTTAATTTTACAAATATTAGTTTAATATTTAATATTTAAAATATTTTTAAATATCAAATTTAAAAGTATTTTAGAATATAAATATTAGAAGAAAAAAAATTAATAATTATATTCTTATAATATTTTAAATAATTATATTTTATTTAGCAATTAAATATAAGAATTTTATTTAATTTATAATTAAATGTAATAATTTATAATTAAATTTAAAAAATTATAAATTCAAATGTCAATTTTAGAAAAAATATTAATATAATTTGTATAAAAGATATTAAATTTAGTGTCAATTTGAAAGGGACAAAATTGATTTATTTTAACAAAAATTGGGACTAAATTGAACAAAAATAATGAATATAGGGACTAAATTGAACAAAAAATAATAATACTACCACAAACTGACACGTGGCACTAGCATTGACACGTGACACAATTGTGACTTGACACGTGGATAATTTTTTTGAAATTAAAAAGGATTAAAATTTTTTTTTTAAATTTTTAAAAATTAAAAAAAAATCAAAAAAATCAAGAGCTGATACGTGTCATGTACGGTTGAAAAACTTAACTATTTAGACACCGTTAGTGAAAAGGACCAAATTGACCATAAACCAAATTGAATAAAAATAACAAAAATAGGGACCAAATGTATATTTAAGTCTAATAAGTATCAATAAAGTATCCTAAAATATTAGACACATATACGTGTCAGACACGAATATGTTATCCAAATAGAAGTATCAGTATATCATAGGTGCCAAATATTAGTATGAACGGCTTAAAATTTTCTTTCAAAAATCATCAAGTCACAGATATAGTATAATTCGTTTAATTCGTGAGACTCATAAGTGAAAGTGAGAATATATATATATATATA
>Ga0214543_1007302_pt1 | contig 19078 bp, 7 predicted proteins | sample CNSS2metaG_FD_160094 | JGI IMG/M metagenome (GOLD analysis project Ga0214543, IMG submission 160094) | Root nodule microbial communities from cowpea collected in UCLA plant growth center, Los Angeles, California, USA - CNSS2 | ecosystem: Host-associated > Plants > Roots > Nodule | place: USA...
TCTCCCCTACATTGTATGTTCATCTGAATGCTTCTCGTTATTATAACTGTGTGATATTTTATTTAGTAGTTTAATCTATTAAAATGGGACGTCACACTTATCTTATTTTATTTTAACATATAATTTTAACAGAACTAAAATTTATGTAAAATAAAATTTGAAAAAAATATATAAATATTTATATAAAGTAAGATGCTGCGTTGTCACTTTATTGAAAAAACTAAAATAAATAGATGTGTGATTTATTAAAAATATAAGAAAGGTTATGTTTATTTAAAATGTATAGAGAATGTAAGTATTATTTTGTAAAAACAAACGGAGGTAGGTATCAATTTTTTTGAATTAAAGGGAAGTATGAGTATTATTTAGTGAGGTTATAATTTTTTCTTTAATTTAACATAATATTTTTTGTTATATCATCATTATCAATATTTTTATTATTAGTGTTACTGTCAATACCATTACCATACACATGAACTTTACGATTATAACCATTTTAACAACTACCATAGTGTCATGGTTATCCCCATAATTCATATCACAATCACTGGAGTGGTTAATAAAGATGAGAACGGGTCGGGTCGAATACAGATAGTATGTATCTGCAACCTGATGCGTGATAAAAAATTTATTTGCTACTCATCTCACTATTCATGTGGATATCCGTTTAAAAAATATTCGTAGGTATTTTAAAATTTGCGGGTACTTGTGGATACTCGTAAATATTTAAAAAATGTATTTTATAAATATTTAAAATTTAATTTAAATAAAATTACAAAAAAGTATAAAATAAAATATAAATTCAATTAAATTTAAATTTAATTTAATTTAATCTAATAAAATATAAATTCAATTTTCATTTTCATTAAATTTAACTTTATAAAACATAATTTTAAAAGTATGATACCCGTAGTTACCCGCGGTTACGGATAGTATGATACCCGCACCCGACCCATTTATAAGCAGGTATTAAAATACTCGTTATCCGTAGGTAACAAATATCCGTTGGTACCAACTATTCATTATGAATTTTATCCGCAGATACTTACGGGCACGAGTATTTTTGTCATCCCTAATTAGTAGCATAATATTTTATATTTATTATTATTAGTATTATTAATACTAAGTCAACATCATAATTAATGTATAGTAAGGTAAATTTTATCTGTATTACTAACCTTTGTAGTTTTCTTACTACAATCACGAAACAATATTGAGAAGTATAACAAGTGAAAATTTATATCAATAAAGATCGATTTAAATAATATTTTGGTCTCGTTTTGGTCCAATTTATTTAATTCGATACTTTTTTTTGCGTTCAATTTGGTCTTTGATTTGCTAAAATATGTTCAATTTTGTCTTTTTTGTTGACATTGTTTAAATTCATAACGACATAGTGTACAAACTAACATTGTTCACATTATGATTAGTTGTGCTTTGTTTAAATAAGTCTCTATTTTAGTTAAATTTGTTCAATTTAGTTTCATCCTCCATTTCATGACCCTCCATTTCAACAACAACACTCATAGTGGTGATGTGGTTGCAGGGAGTGATTAAGAATAACGATCACGCAACTCTTTCTTGCTCTCGCCTCCTTCTCCTTCATGCACACCAACAAAGTCCCCTTATATACCTACGCTTTGTGTGGTGGTGGTGGTGGTGGTGGTGATAGCGACATTGGTGGTGGTGGTAGTGGTAAAAGGTCATGAAATAAATAGTATGTTGGCACAAGCAAGCTTGAAGCAAAGAATTGATAAAGCCATGTGCATGAAGATTATAGGTGTTTGATGAAGATCCACTTGAAGATTAAGATTTTGTTGTTAAATCTGAAAATAATATGTTAAATGTAATGTTTTGTTGTTATATAATGTTGGTAGGCTATATGACATAGGTTAGATGTTTTGTGTGCCTTAGTGTGTCTCTTTTAATATGTTAAAATGGGTTTTAACATATTAAAAGGCTTGCATTATATAGTTTCTGGTATGAATGCATTCAGTTAGTTTATTTTTCAATGGACTGATTTCACTTAAGTCGAGTGAAATCAACTGATTGTACGAAAAATTCAATCGACTGTTTTCACTTAAACCAGACTATATATGTTGTATTTTCGATAGCAGAGGTGCGAATATGAGTTTTTGAGCACGAAACTTTGTCATTCTTCTCTGGAAAACTCTCTCTCTACAATACACAATTGCAACTCGTGGTTTGAAGATCTTTGGTGATCTTGGAGGCATTTTGACTTGTGAGTAGCTTGAAGAACACATGTATGGTTGGCTAGGGACAACCACCATCACGTTTGGATGTTCTTGTGCCTCTAGTTGGTTTGTTTGATGTGATTTCAGGTCTGTAAGTGTGATTCTTGCAGGGTGTGTGTCTAGATTTTTGTGAGTCAAAAATCTTGTGAGTTTCTTTGTTCAAAAGTGTAATTTGGTGTGTGATTTGTAAAACTTTTGGATATAGTGGAAATCAGGCTCAGGTTGTCCTGGTAAACTGGATGTAGCTCTGTGATTGACTGAACCAGTATAAAAACAACTGTGCAATTCTATCTCCCTCATCTCACTCACTTTGAATCTCTTTAAAAACTCAAGAAAACCAAGCAATTCATTCTTTGGTGTGATTTAATGCGTTCTTGTGTAATCTGAGATTGTATACTTGTTAAAAATATTGATTGGAACAAGTCTTGTATGTAAAAGATTGTTATTTGAGTTAAATTTGCGAATACTGCATTCTGCATAAATCTCTACTGTTTTAGCCGACTGATTTGTCTTTTTAATCGACTGTTTCATAGTTCAAGAACAAATTAGTCTATTGTTTTGTGTTTTAATCGATTGAAAGTGTATTGGTCTACTACTTTTACATACTAACTTTCCAGTCAATTTGATTCAATTTAAAAGAGGTTTAAGCTTTCGAAAAACTTTTATAAAGTCAATTCACCCCCCTTCTTGGCTTAAATAACAATTTCAAAACTAACATAATGTGACTAAATTGAACAAATTTAACTAAAATAAGGACTTATTTGAACAAAATAAAACCAATTATAATGTGAATAGTGCTACGTCAAATGAACAATGACATCGTGTACACTCTGCCGTTATCAATTTAAACAGTATCAAAAAGGACGAAATTGAACACAATTTAGCAAATCAGATACCAAATTAAACGCACAAAAAAAGAAAAACAAATTGAACAAGCTGGAACAAAAGATAGACCAAAATAGTATATAAACCATAAAAATTCTAGGTTCATTATACATTGTATCTATGTTAACAATACAATGTAAAATGGTTTAATTGGATTTTTGTGATTTTCTATAATCTCTAGTAGTTTGGACTTTTATGTTTGATTTATAGTTGTGCTTTGACAACTTTTACTTACACTCTCCATCGTTTTGCTATAAATGATTTGGGTGTACTATTTTAGATATCGAGGTTGCTTCTTCTCCCAAAGGTTATCTTTTGTCTTAGTCCAAGTATATTGCTGACCTATTTGAGTGTGCTCGACTTACTAACAGCAAGATTGTTGATACTCCTCTTAAGACAAGTGTACAATATTCTCCATCTAATAGTGTTCCTTTGATTGATTCTACTTTATATCGAACTATTGTTGGGAGTCTGGTTTATCTTACTGTGATTTGTCTAGACATTGCACATGTTGTAGTAAATTTGTTTCAGCTTCCATAAAAGTTCATTGGGTGTTGTTCTTCGTATTCTCAAGTATCTTTGGGACACTCAATTTTAGTCTCTTTTACTTTCTTCGATGTCATCTTTAGACTTGCGTGTCTATTGTGATGAAAATTGGAATGATGATCCTAATGATTAGAAATCCACTACTAGGTGGTGTTTGTAAGACCTGAGAAAAATTAAATAGTTAATTAAATAATTATTTAATAAATGCGGGTAATAGGAGTCTTTAAGGCATTTAATGCGGAGTGTTATGACGTGGAAAAGTACTAGCTTATGTGGTTGAGAGTATTTTAATTATGTGAGAGGACTTGGATTCAAGTCCTATGTATGCCATTTGTATGTTATTTTAATCTGTGCATGATTTATTGATATATTTGAATGTGAGACGTGATAATGTAATCCTAAAATTATAAGAATTATAACAAATATGAATTGGTTGATTTGGTTGTGCATTTGACTTGGTAATTGATGGGTTGTGGGTTTAAACCTTGCTAAGAACAAATTTACTCTCTTTTTGCCAAATTTTCTTTTGGCATGATTAGGAAAGGGTTTAGAAACCCTAGCAGCTAATAGGGGCAGCTTAGGGGACTGCAAAAGTATTGCTAATAACCATCCAAAGACCATTACACCAATAGTATTGCTAATAACCATCCAAAGACCATTACACCAATTTTGAATTAATTTTCGTTTATGAGGAGTAAAGGGTGATTAAGAGTGTATTAACACAGAGGGAGAAGAGAATTAGAGGAGAGGAAAGGTCTGCATTTTCGTGTTAGTCACTAGGCAGAGGAAATTGAGTGAATTGGTGCTGGTTGCAGAGAGAAATAAAGAGTGAAGCCATTGTTAGAGGAGAAACCACGGCTAAGAGAGTCCTTGGGTTGAATACACACATCAATTTTGAATTTGGAGCAAGGAATTCAGGTAAGGGGCGTTGTTTTAAGCATTTTAATTTGTGAATGATTGTACTGTGAATTAGATGAATTGAATTGCATGAAAACCCTGTTGAATCACGTTGTTTTCGCAAAATTTTGGGTTCTCGCCCAGAAACCGCCTGGCGGGCATGAACGTGCCGCCAGGCGGCACATCAGTATAACCTAATTTCTGGGTTTTTGTCTCGAGTTGCTTGGCGGTGGGCTGAATTTCGCCAGGCGGTTCATTATGTTTGTTGCTGTTTCGTTGTGATTTCGTGAATTTCATCATGTGTTGAGGTTCCATTGGGATATTTTTGCCTAAATGAATGGATGATTATACTTGTATGTTGTCACTTTGAGTGTTTAGAATTTGGGTTGTGATTATGAAATTTAAAGGTTCATTTACGTGTTGGGAGGATTCTGAATTCTCAGAATTTGATGTTAATGGTATCTTAGTTAAATTGATATGAAGTTATGGAATGGATAGTAGCGTGAAGTTGTATTAATTCTGAAATGTGAATGGGTATTAGCCTACTGAAAATGAAGAAAGGAAAGATTGGGGTCGGGGGAACAAGAAACATGGAATATTGCCCAGGAACTGTTGTGCCGCCTGGCGGCATCTTATTGGCCGCCAGGCGATAGTAGCTGGTCACCCCTGTTGTGAGAAATCTGGTATAGTGGCTGCGAGAGAGATAGTGGGTGAATGGTATTGGAAGAAAAGTTATCATAACTGGAGGAAATATAAAGAAAAAAGAAGGTTGTTATGGTTATAGGTAGTGTAAGGATTTGGAGAGTGCAATTGGAGTGCTTTGAAGTTTAATAGATAATGAACATTCATGGGAACTAATAATTTGAAACCAGGGAACTATGACTGCAAAGAATAATTTTGCTTAATAAGGGAAGGAAAATGGAGTTGGATATACGGAGTATGGTGTAGTGGAGTAGGTAGAATTGAGCATTACAAATGAGTGCTGGAAGGGTGTGGTAACAATTGGTTAAGTGTGGAATTGTGTGTTAATTAGTCGAATTGAGTACCAGAATGGAGTAAGAGTTGTGTACTGTTGTAGGTGGACTAAATCAGTGTGTAACTAGATAGGGATGGATGAATCGTGTAGTTTAAAAGGGTTGAATGGTACACATGAATTATAAGGAAATCAAATCGTGTTGCAGTGAATGAGTAAGTAGACCTAGGTACTGATACAAGAGTGTGTAATACTGGTTGCAAGCTATCTGGATTGGAGAACAGACCAAAGAGAGTGCAAAAAAAAAAAACCAGCAGGGGTGTGCTTCTAGTATGGCGCCTGGCAGCCTGCTGATGCCGCCAGGCGATAGGAACAACATGAGAGGTCCCTACATCGCGTGGCGCCTGGCGGTAAGGTGTGCTCCGCCAGGCGGTGACTGTAAAATAGTGGGCCTGGGAGAGCGCTGGCGCCTGGCGGCGAGGAGGTTCCGCCAGGCGGTCTGGACTGGTTTCGCCTGGCAGCGCTTGGGGCTGCGCCAGGCGATAATCCTGCAAATTGTGACTTGTGTGTTTGTTGCGTTTAAGCAATGATGTTATACTTGGATCAGGAGATGTTGTGCCATGAGCGGGTAGGTTAATGGATGGTGGTTAACATGTGATGATATGAGCGGGGAGGTTCATATCCATTTACTCTCGTGTGGGGATACGAGCGAGGTAGGTTCATATGTTCCGTGTTCACGCTTGAGAGATGTTGCGTGCAGGGAGGTACGTGGCTGGTGGATCACATGTGTTGGACTACGGACGGGTAGGTCCGTAGAGCAGGACTACCAGCGGGGAGGTTCGTAGAGCAGGACTACAAGCGGGAAGGTTCGTAGAGATAGGACAATGAGCGGGTAGGTTCGTGTGAGCATCATATTCCCGAGTCCAAGGCTAACCATTTGTGTGATTTGAAGGCTGAAAAGCCTTGGGGTTAAGGTCTTGGCCAAGAACTAAGTAGATTGAATAAGATGGGTGTATGACTTATCTTGTGTTATTATATATATGTTTTTTTTTTCAGCTCACCCTTTCTGTTTGTGTTTGGCGATGATCGTGTGATTCGTTACACGAGAGCAGCTGTTGATACAGGTGATGTTGAGGATGCTCAGGCGATGGAGTGAGGGCTAGCGGGGAATTTGAACTAGGGATTTACTATGTTTTCATGGTTTATTTGGAACATTGGAATTTGTAATAACTTTTGGTTTAATTCCATTTGAATATTGTCGCATTGAATATTAAATTTTAATTTTTCCCGCGTTTGGGATTAATAATATTGTGACGTTTGAACTTCTTTTTATATATTTAATTATTTAATTAAGTAATATTCATTAGGGATGTTACAGTGTTTTTCTTGGTGATTCACTTATATCATGAAAAAGTAAGAAACGATATGTTACATCTCGATCGTCCACAAAAACTGAGTATCGCGCCATGACTTTGACTACCTGTGGGGTTATTTGGTTATGTTGGTTACTTACAAATATGAGTGTCTATTTGAAAGATCTTACACATCTTCATTGTGACAATAAAAATGCTATTTATATTGTTCGCAACTCTGTTTTTCATGATTGAACTAAATATATTGAAACAACTTGTCATTTTACTCGTCACCATCTTCAACTTGACACTATATTTTTACTATTTGTTCCTTCGGCTCTACAAATTATGAATATATTTACTAAGTCGCTCTTTGTTTCATGCTTTCGATTTTTATTGGATAAACTTTCAATGTATTTAGTCGTAGTATTGTGAGTTTGACTCTTAGAATTAGCTTTGTGTGTATATATAACACATCTCTCATAATATTTTATAAACACTCAATAATATACAATTCCCTTCTTATATTTCTTTGTTTTCTATAAAAATATATTCTTAATACAACATATACTCCAATTTTTTTAGTAACAGTACAAAATATAAATGATATTCATAAATAACTATACTTTTATTTGAATTTTAATTGCATTTATTAATTATGCCATTAAATATTAATGTTAACATGATCTAAAGAAAAATATTAATGGCATATTAATTTATTGTATATTTTTATACAAAAGAAACTAGATCTTCATGTTAGTACAATTTAAAAAAAAAAAAACAGTTTAGTCTTAGTATAATAAATATAACTTCATTTGAGTTTTAATGGTATTTTTTAGTTTGACAGTTAGATGTTTACTACATGGTTAGTGTCCTGTTACTTAGTTACTTGTATATTTAGTTGGATGATTGGATATATAGTATTTTTAAGGGTAACGACTTTTAAAATACCAAATAATTATTATTATATTCAATTAATTTCCAAAAAAATCTTCTTTCAGAACTTAAAACTGTCAAATCTTCCTTTGTTATACCATGTTTCAATTATCTTAGTAAAATGAAGTTGAAGAGAGAAACAACATTCGAAGATAATGTCAACTCAAAATCCTTTTTTTCTTTTTCTAAAATTCTTTTCAATCAGGAAAAAAATTGTATTTAATTCTCATTTTTATTAAAAATTGAAATTAATCTGTTAATATTAAAATAAAAATATATTAAATTATATAAAAAAATTGTGTTAAATTATATAAACAACTTAAATATTATTATGAATTTTGTTTAAAATATCAAATATACTTAATTAAATTTGATAAAAATGATTAAATTCATATATTTTTAAAATTAACGATTAAATTTGACCAATATTTTAAATTTAATTTTTATTATAAAAAGTTAAAAAACAAAAATATATTTAATCCATTTGTATTTAATCAAACATTTATTTGACTTTTATTGGTTGAATTCTTTAAAGTAATTCTATAAATATTTTTATATTTCTCTTTTATTTTTAATTTCTTTTATCATACTAATTTATATACTTTCTAACATAAAAATGTATCATATTAATATTATTATAGGTAATATAATGAGAAAGATCACATATAAAATATATAAAAAAATAGGAACTAAAAATTTAAAAAAATTAATAACCAAATATAAAATTTGTAAACGTTTTAGGAATAAAACCATTTTTTTGTTTTTTTTCATTAAGGTAACATTTTTAGCTTAAGTAACTCCCTTTCGGTCAGTCAATAAATATATTTAACCAACGTATTTTGAGTGGACATTTGAATCAGTGCTATTAAAATTGATCTTGAATGGAATTCATTATGGGAAATAATGTTAATTATTATTTTAACATATTATAAAGAGTTGAATGGTGAAACTAAATAATACATGTGCATGTATGTTCGTAATAACAAAAAAATAATACATTTTAATTTAATTATAAAGTAAATTTAGATTATTTTTACAATATTATATGTAATTTTTATTTATTTTATGAATAACTTGTTTTTTTATAGATAATTATTTTAGTTAAAAAATATGAAATTTAAAGAAACAATTAAATTAAAAAATAAAATTAATAAAATAATTATTTTAGTTTAAAAAAGTTACTTATTATAGTATAAAATTAAAAGTAAATATAAATGACGAATTCTCTTTACTATAGAATAACATAATTTTTAAGTTAAAAATTTTATATATATATATATATATATATATATATATATAATTTATTTAAATAAAAATAATTAAATTTCATCTACTCATTATTTTATTTTTTTTGGGTTTACATTTCACTTTTATTCTTTCCAAACAAATAGAAGCTTACCTACCGAGTTTCTTAGAATGAGGCCGACTCACTTGCACCGCAAGCATCTAGGCCCAATCATCCAACTCTGTAACAGGCTTTATCCAAAATTAGTCCGTCCAATAGTAAAATTAATACGATCCACTTTTCATACTATTCAAAAAAGTTATTTACACACTTCTTGACTATTTCGTCACCCTCTTATCATTAAATAATAATTATTCAATAAAAAGATGTAAAAAATATATGTGCTGTTATCTTAAATAACTTATTCACAACTTACTGGAAAAGTTTTCTAAGAATCCACATTTTCATAACTTTTTATTTACATCTATTTCAAGGATCCCATCAAATCATTCTTGTCTCAATAAAATCATTTGGTAAGATCTAACTTTTCTTAGCATTCACAAAATAATAACTCACTTTTAAATATCACTTATCACTTCTTCTCATCAATACACATGACTCACACAAGAAAAAATAAAAAATATAAAGGGTTAAATGTGTTTTTGTCCCTTAAGTTTTAGTGAATTTTGGAATTAGTTCATTTTAAAATTTTGGACCAATTTAGTCATTCATCTTTGGAAATATGTGGGTTTAATCCTTTTAATCAAATTTTGTTAGATTTATTTGATCTTTCATACGCATTTCAGGTTTGTATTTAAATTTTTTATACTATTTGACACATATTTGTTTTATTGTTAAGTCAAATATTATTATGAAATGTGTTTAAAATATTTTTAACCCAAAATAATAAGGGAAAAAAATATATTTAATTCAAAAATAAATTAAAAGCATATGTTTAATGGAGTGTGTTGATAGCATTTTAGTCCTCTCCAAACTAAACATCTAAGATCAAAGGTTTTTGGTTTTGTCATAGACATATACCACTTGTTTGGAAACTTGTTAGTGCACATTGCAAAGCATTGATTGGTTAGAAATAGACTTGCTAACTAAGTTGCGCACCACACCCACTTTAACTCTCTTCCCAACTCACCTACACTTTGAAAACAAACTAGTGTCGATTTAATAACACAAGTCAAACACAGAACCAAGCAAACCCACAAAACAAAACTCCTCACTCATGTTCCTTTTGTCTCCGATAAATCAAGATAATTGCTAACAACACATTTTTCATTTTTGGGTGAACACAAACTAGTTTTTCAAGCCAATAAAAATCTATGAATCATATCATATTACAACTGTGGTTGATAATCTATGTCCATCCCTATTAAAAGTAATAGTTTGATGAGAAATCTAAACATGTGCTAAATTGGTATAAGAAAAAGAACCCATTATCTAATCTAAGGTAATATGTCTTTTGAAATATATTATTTATTATTAACTAAAACTTTACTAAAAGTCATGATAGTACGTGAGTATGGTTCCAATTTGTTGGGTTTTGGTTATGATAAATGTTAAAATGTGAACTAATAATATAAAAATTTTAACTGAGTGAAAATTTTGAAAGATATATCTGGAAAAGGTATTGACATGGCAGCTCATAAATCAAAAGCATTATAATAGCAAGTTCCAAATCCAATTAATACCCTAACGTGAAGTATTACCTAATGAGTCCATTTTCCAACAACAAACCACAAAAAAAATGGATTAAAAATAATAAAATAAAAAGAAGATGTTACAACTGAACCAGAAGAAGATTCCACTCTACCAAACTACCTGCACTTGCATTGAAGCTTAAGGAACCGACACACACACACATACCTGTCGGCAACCACAACCTTAACCAAAACTTCAACTCCCAAACCTCTGAAGAAACTACTTACCGGCTATGTTTCAATTGGGAGGAAAAAGAAAGAGTTGAAAGGTGTTCAGCTCAAGTCAATCGGAAGGCACATTTGGGGGAAGATTCAATTGAATTCAACACCCAAACTCAATGATGGTCCAAGAGCAGCATTCACTTCCAAAATCAGTGAATCAGAAGCCCAAAACGCGGACGGCGGCGCTGGCAGCCACCAAGAGCCTCGATTTCTCCGCGTGGGTCTCTGACAACCTCATCAGGATCGTGGCCGTGGTGCTCCTCGTCGTGACCGTCGCCGCCGTGTTTTTTCTCCGGAACGCCGGCGACACCGCGGCGCTGCTCTGCTTCGAGAAGCAGGCGCAGGAGCTCGAGCGGATCGCGTACCCGCGCGTGGAGTGGGGCGCGATCTCGCCGATTGCGGACAAGACCTCGAAGTTCGCGAACTTCCGGACGGAGAAGTGGATCGTGGTGTCGGTGTTGGGGTACCCGAGCGATACGCTTAGGCGGCTTGTGAAGATAAAGGGGTGGCAGGTGGTGGCGGTAGGTGGGTCGAAAACGCCGTCGGATTGGAGTCTGAAAGGTGCGATCTTTTTGTCCCTGGAGGAGCAGGCCAATTTGGGGTTTAGGGTTGTGGATTACCTTCCTTACGATTCGTATGTTAGAAAGAGTGTGGGTTATTTGTTTGCGATTCAGCACGGTGCCAAGAAGATTTTTGACGCTGATGATAGAGGGGAAGTGATAGACGATGATTTGGGCAAGCATTTTGATGTGGAGTTAGTAGGGGAAGGTGCGAGGCAAGAGGTTTTGTTGCAGTATAGTCACGATAACCCGAATCGAACCGTTGTGAACCCTTATGTGCATTTTGGGCAGCGTTCGGTTTGGCCCAGAGGGTTGCCTCTGGAGAAGGTAGGGGAAATTGGGCATGAAGAGTTTTACACTCAGGTTTTCGGAGGAAAGCAGTTTATTCAGCAGGGGATTTCCAATGGCCTGCCGGATGTAGATTCAGTGTTTTACTTCACCCGGAAATCCACTCTGGAGGCGTTTGATGTGAGGTTCGACGAGCATGCGCCGAAGGTGGCGCTGCCGCAGGGTGTGATGGTGCCGGTGAATTCCTTTAACACGATGTACCATTCGCCGGCGTTCTGGGCCTTGATGCTGCCGGTGTCGGTGAGCACGATGGCGTCTGATGTGTTGAGGGGTTACTGGGGGCAGAGGCTGCTTTGGGAGGTTGGTGGGTATGTTGCGGTTTATCCACCTACGGTCCATAGGTATGACAGGATTGAGGCGTACCCCTTTTCAGAAGAGAAGGATCTTCATGTGAATGTTGGAAGGTTGATTGATTATTTGGTTTTGTGGCGGTCTGATAAACATAGGTTGTTTGAGAAGGTTCTGGATTTGAGCTTTGCAATGGCAGAGGAGGGGTTTTGGACTGAGACGGATGTGAAGCTTACTGCTGCATGGCTGCAGGATCTGTTGGCTGTTGGCTATCAGCAGCCGAGGTTGATGTCGTTGGAGTTGGGAAGGCCAAGGCCAAATATTGGTCATGGTGATCGAAAAGAGTTTGTACCACAAAAGTTGCCATCGGTGCATCTTGGCGTTGAAGAAACAGGAACGGTGAATTATGAGATTGCTAATTTGATCCGGTGGAGGAAAACTTTCGGGAATGTTGTGCTTATAATGCACTGCAATGGGCCGGTGGAACGAACCGCTCTTGAATGGAGGTTGCTTTATGGAAGGATATTCAGATCTGTAGCTATTTTGTCAGAAAAGAAGGATGTAGATCTTGTTGTAGAGGAGGGTCATTTGGACTATGCATACAGGTAAGTCTGGTTGTGTTTTACATTTCTTTCTATTGCTAAATTATAATTGTTGTCTTGTAAATTTTGCTATTGTTTCTGAATCTGAATACTGGCCTTTCTTAGATGGTTCTGTTTTATCAGTAAGAGTAAAGATTGCTTTGCATTATTGGCTGTTTGGTGAAGTAAAATACAATTAAATTGCTTATGTCGCAGCAGAAACAGAACTTTCCTTCACTTTAAGCATGTTAGTATTAGTGTGAGAGATGTTTTGTAGCCTGTGTAGGCAATGGAAGCTTTTGGAAGTGGAAAGTTAGAAATATCTCTTATTGAAGAGGTTTTGTAGCCTGTTTTGTTCTTCGTGTGATTCTAATTTTATCCATCGCCTGATTTTCAGGTACCTGCCCAAAATTTTTGATCAATTTAGCAGTGCAGAAGGATTTTTGTTCGTACAGGATAATACCATTCTTAATTACTGGAACTTACTGCAAGCAGATAAAACTAAACTGTGGATCACTAATATGGTATTGTTGTTTTGTTCCTCTCACCCAAAGTGTGAACTCTTACTTCTGCATGATTGAATTGAAACTCCTACCAAATTGATATTTTAAGGGCTTATTGGCCCCTGTTACGAATGCATCCACTAATATTGTAAGAAAACAGTTTTCATCTAGAGTAGCAAACCTCATTCCAATCTGTGAAACAGTAGTAAGCATTGGTCTGATTCGATGAACTTTTTCAATGAACACTTGTAGGATAAGAAAAGGGAAAGAAAAAACAAAATAAAATTGTCCATAACCTAATGTATTAGCTAATCCGTAGAAACTTTTTCATTACCTTCTTGGAAGTTAGATTTGTCCATAACAAATCTTTTTGTTTATGCTGTTTATCCTACTCTTAGTCAATTTACTTTGAAACATAGCTTTAACTCATAAAAAATGGTGTAAGCCCTTTTCTCTCTGACCATTAACAAAGTTACTGGGATTCAGGTGTCGGAATCTTGGTCTTCTGTAATAACCAATGGTGACAGCTCGGACTGGTTATCACAACAAGCAAGCATGGTACAAAAGGTTGTGAGCACGATGCCAGCACACTTTCAAGTGAGCTACAAAGAAACAAGTGACAATGACAAGAACCTCTTACTATGCAGTTCTGAGGTGTTTTATGTTCCTCAGCGATTGGTCAGTGATTTTGTTGAGCTTGTTAGCCTTGTGGGCAATCTAGAGATACATCAGAAGGTTGCAATTCCTATGTTGTTTGTGTCCCTGGATTCTCCTCAAAATTTTGACCCTGTTCTTGATTCAATGATCTACAAGCAAAATCCTCCTGCTAATTCCACCACTCTTTATTCGGCCAAAGTTCCTGCTGTTCATCCATGGAGCGTATCGAGTGAGCAAGACTTCATAAAGCTTATCAGAATAATGGCAGAAGGGGATCCACTTCTGATGGAGTTAGTTTGAAAGTAGAAAACTCTTTCTTCTTCATACCACATGATCAGAGAGCACGCAAGAAACATGTAACACTTAAAATAGCACTCCTACACGGTCTCTTTTTAATTGAAAACAGTGTTACACAGTAATTTTGTTTCTAGGGTGGGTTTTTTTTAACCCTTCTCTTTTCCCCCCTCCCCTTTATTGTGTAGATTTCTTCCACAGAAAAATGTATCATTCCTTATTTTTTCTTCCTTCTTTTTTTGTGAAAAATGAAATGAAAATGTACTTGTATTCAATATTGCAATGCAATCTCTCCATTAAGAGATTCTTTTTTTATACCGACTTGAAGCGTGTCTGATATGCAGTGCTTTCTGGGAATTTGCATGTCTATGCAAAAAGAACGATTAATACTACATTCAGATAATAACTCTGCAAGAAGATGGCTTAGCATGCATATGCAATTTCGTGAATCTGTTCTTCTGTCAATGTTTGTTGTCCTGTAAGATACATATATCATTGAAACATGTTTGAAAATGGAAATTTTTAATGTCACGAGATTTACAGAATTCAAATTGTTTCTGTCTATACTTTGAATCCATATATAACATTGTTTCTTTCATGTAAGCAACAGATTATACGAAGATTGTTTCATTTCGTGCTTAAAGATGATACAAATTTAACAGCTTTTGCAAAAGTGACGATATTTTGGTGTATCAGTCACTGTTCGAAAGAAACGAAGCATGTAGATTTTAAGGATGTTCAAAAAAAAAAAAGAATTGTTATTTTTGTAAGATCCTAAAAAATAACGTTTTAAAAAATAACGTTTTAGAAGTGATAATGAGTTCAAATAAGTGATATTTAATTATTTTAATATTAAAATGTTTTAGTATAAATAAAATTGTTATTATTTTAAAAAACATCATTTATCTAGAAATTACTCTTCTAGAGTTCTTTTATCGTTTTCTAAGGGTTGTTTTTTCTCTATTCGCCTGATTGAATATTTGAGGTTATATGAGTGATTCTCACGGAGAGCTTTTCAAATTGAATCGATCAGTTTTCCCGTTTGCATATAGATAGAGCATCCTGTGGGGTTAGAGGTGCTAAGTTGTCTTATGGTTGTTTGTGCAGTTTGGTCAAGTAAGGAAAGTTAGTTTTCTATTGAATTGATCATCTTGATAGTTAATTATGATGTGGTTTGTTGAATTGATGAGTTGTATGTTGAATTGGTTGATGTGGTTTGTTGAATTGATGAGTTGTATGTTGAACTGTTTGATGTGGTTTGTTGAATTGATGAGTTGCATGTTGAGTCGTTTGATTTGGATCTATGTTTAGTCTTGATTTGGAGAAATATTTGAATTTGTGTTTTGAGTGATTTGGTATCAGTTTTTCACTCTCAAAAACAATTTGGAATCAAAAACACTAATGGTGTGTTTGGATGAGGTAATTTAAAAAAGTAATTAATTTATTTGGAAAATTTGAATTTCTTAAAGTAAAATGACTTGTTTAGATGGACAAATTAAAGAGAAATTAAAATTGAGGAATTTTAAGAAGGTATTTCAAATAACAAGGAAATTGAAATTTCACAATTTCATAAAACGGGGTTAGGGACGACTCGACCAGGACTGACTCGACCGAATTTTGTCAAATTTCAATCGATGTTGACTTAGCTGAAATTTAGTTTGGACTAACTTGGCTGGAATCAACCAAATTTCAGTTGGGGCCGACATGAAATAGTTTGACCAAGTATTTTGCTAGGACCAACTCGACCAAATTTGATCGGATATGTCTAAAATCTGGCCAAGTTAACCTTAGCTGAATTGTGGTCGAATTTGATAAAGTCAACCATGGCCGAATTCGATCGACTCAGCCTCGATCAAAATTTATGCCAAATTTAACCTATTTGGCCTTAAGAGAAATTCTTACAAATTCTACTGAATTGACCCCAGGCGAAATTTTGCAAAATTTAGTCGAGTCAATCCCAATTGAAATTTGGTCGAGGAGACCCAAGCTGAAATTAGGCCAAATTTTACTGAATAGTTCTTAGCCAAAATTAGCTGAATGCGGCAGGGTTGACCCTAACCAAAATTTGGTGAAATTCAATCAAGTCGGATTTTTTAGAATTTCGGCCAATTTTGGTCGAGTCGGTCTCGGCCAAATTTGGTCGAGTCCAGCCTGACCTAAATTTGGCCAAATTGGAATGAGTTTATGCCAGATGAAATTTGGCTGAATTCGTTCGAGTCAATCCGACTGAAATTTGATTGAATTTAAATATTTTAAGTTAACTAATATATTTTTTAAATTTAATTTCAAATATTTATATATGAAAATAAATATAGTTAAAATGAAAGTTTATCTTATAAGAGAAATTAAATTATTTTATCCAAACAAAAAATTGAAATGTAAGATATTTTAATTACTCTATCCAAACAGATTATTTAGAAAATGAGGAGCATTCAATTGCAAGGCATTCAAATGGAATGCATTTCAATTTCTTAGAATTGTTGAAATATTTCATCCAAACACAAGGTAATGGTGTTTTTGGATGAGTCAACTCAAGAGAGTAATTCATTTATTTAGAGAATTTGAAATTCTTTCAAGGAAAATGACATGTTTGGATGAGAAAATTAAAAGAAAATTGAAATTGAGAAATTTTAAGAAGGTATTTCAAATAACTAAAATAGTAGAATTTGAAATTTACTCACAAAAGAAGGAAATTGAAATTCTCCAAGTTGAGGAATTGCTCATTATTAGTTAGGACAAAAAAATCTACAAGTCCAAAAGGTCGAGTCAAGCTCAACAGAAGGTCGAGTCAAGCTCAACAGAAGGTCGAAACGAGTCGGTTTAGGTCAAAGGTCATACCAGATCGAGTCAGACTAAAGATTGAGTTGATATTAAAGAACAAAGATATTAAAAAACGCATTCTTACATTATCTCTTAGAGAGATTGAATAACACATTCTCACATGATCTCTCCCAAATTAAGTTTTTCCCAAATTAGTATGAATCTCGATTACAATTTTAGGAATTCTTTTATGAAATTGATATAAACCCTAATTATATTTTTCTCCAAAGTAGTATAATCCTAAATTTTGAAATTTTGAAATTTGTGTTTATTTTATGGTTATGATAGTGAATGATAGTCATTTTTTATTCCATTATCATGTGTGATTGTTTTAACTGGAGAGAATGAAGAGTTTTTTTTAAAGTAAAAAAGAATAATTTATGTATAAAAATTTGAATTTGTCACCCCTGAACTTTTTGCCCAAGTTCCACCACTGGATATAGGAGAATTTGGAAGAAGGTATCTTGACTTTAATAATCATTCAAACTCACATAAGGAAGAATGAGTTATGTGATGAGAGTGGTAGGAGGTGCTAGCCTTTGGACTTATTGTTCAGTCATAGGCTAGGATTAACCTTGTGTGTTTGGTGATGACCCCTTGTGGCTTGTATTCTACGGAGACTAGAAACCATCACAAGTGCAGATGTAAGGCCCATTAAAAATGTTCCTTCTGGCCCAAAAATGTAAGGGGCTGCCCTTGCGAGTGGGCCTAAGGGTTGGCCTAGTAGATAAAACCACCCTTTGTTGCCCTAAGTCTCACTTTTCCCTCTTTTCAGAAAACCTAAGACCTGCAGCTGTCAACCCCTCTACTAGGGTTTCTGCCTCCGCTGTTACGTTGAGCCAGGAAGTTCCGTTACTCCATGTAAGTGACCTTCGAGTTCAAGCTAGTTCCCTTTTTATAACCTTTTCGTAATCTGCCGTAACAGCCTTGGTTAACCCCATTTGTCTGGTTCTGTTCCACTCTCATCTCAGCCATGTAGTTCATCCTTAGAGTTGTCATGGTCGTACAGTCGGGGTCTTCGCTAAACTTTTTCCAGGTACGGGGAAGTTAGAGTCCGAGTCCTGATTATTTTATGGCTGGGTTAGAGTTTGTTAGACGTTGTATGCATTATATGATTGCGTTGAATGTGTGAACTGCCATGTACTGTCTTTTGGGTGCAAACAGGTGACTGTTACAGGAGAACAGTGGCGAGACCTGTTAATCTCGCCCAAGCGAGCCAGTCTCACCTAGGCGAGACGAACATAGAGCTTGCCAAGGACTTTTGCACGAAAGGTCGCCCAGGCGACCAACTCGACTTTTTGAGCGAGCGAGCATCTCGCCTAGGCGAGAGGGGTCTCGCCTAAGCGAGATCTCGCGTGTGCTCCTGCTTCTTTTTTCGAGCCCTCGCCTAGGCGAAGGGGGCTCGACTGGGCGAGAACGTCTCGCTTGAGCGAGACCCTTCAGCCTGAGCGAGGTGCTGGGCGAGGCAGTGCGAGGTGTGTTTGTTTTCTGGGCTTTGTATGGATAATGCTTGCTTGATTTTAAGTATTGTGCTGAAAGTTTGAGATGAATGAGTATGAATGAGTGGTGCAAGTCATAAATTGTGAATGTTGGGTTGTTATGAGTTTAGCATGCGATTTTAATGACATGGTTGGTATCAAAGAGGCATGATAATGAGATGAGATGGAAATCCTTTATGCATGGATGGTTTATGATGAGTTGAAATGGGTTGGGCCTGAGACATGGAAAGGGCATTGGCTTTAAAGGTTGGTACGATTAATGTATATCTATGCATGGTGAATATTCTTTGGCTGTGTGAATATGGTTGATCTGTGTCAGTGCATAATTCATTGGAGTCTCTAGGTGAGACTTTCAGGGTTGCGCTTCAGTGGTCGGGACGTAATTCCATGGCCCCTGTTAGTGGGTGTCCATGGTGGTGCCCCATTTGTATAACTAGGTAAGGATTCAAGGTAAGGTTGCATCCTGACGCTCTAAGGAGTCAGTTAGTCTCACCTAGAGCGGACTGACTCCTGTGGTGAGAGTAG
>Ga0214543_1007311_pt1 | contig 19070 bp, 6 predicted proteins | sample CNSS2metaG_FD_160094 | JGI IMG/M metagenome (GOLD analysis project Ga0214543, IMG submission 160094) | Root nodule microbial communities from cowpea collected in UCLA plant growth center, Los Angeles, California, USA - CNSS2 | ecosystem: Host-associated > Plants > Roots > Nodule | place: USA...
TCCCCAGTTGAAAATTTCGGGTATTACCCATACCCATACCCATACCCAGTCAAAGCGGGGATTCCCCGTCAAAACGGGGACGGGTTCGGGTGATACCCACGGGCACGGGTTTATTTGTCATCTCTACCGGATACCGATGCACTGGGATATGTTGGCCAGTATGCTAACCAATACTCTAATTTGGAAAGTAACGAGTGAGATCTTCAAAATAAGGGGAAAGTTATAATCCTTAGTCATACAAAAATAAGATTTAAAAAATAAGTTATAATTTAGATATAATGCTTTTCTATGAATGGAAAGTTATATCGTAATAATATCCTGTATCATTACATTTTTAATAAAAAAGAAGAGATAAGAATTTTATTCTATATTTGATTTATTTAAATAATTTTAAAGAACATGTGTTAAATTATGTTATGCGTTTGAAATATTTTATTTTGATTTTAAATATAAAAGATAAAAATTAAAATAAAAGTAATAGAATTTTAAAATTGAGTTACTATGGTCTAAACAAAATACATCTATATCACTCTAAATTCCAAAGTAATTCAAAACTTTATTTTAAAAAATAAGATAAAGAAATTATAGTCATAATTTCAAATAAATTAGATAATTTGTTTCTTGTAATTGAGAAGCAATATATATTAAGGATCAACTTCAGGATTAAACACTATCTTTGATCGAACAATATCAAACCTATGTAAACAACTTTTTGCATGACCCAATCTATTTTCACGTATACTTGTAAGGGCTTGTCTCATTCAATCTACTTTATTTTTTCTTTAGACATGATTGGACTTTAGTAATTTTTAAAATAAATCTCTCAATAATTAAAACAAGTCATTTATGTTATGGCATTTAAAACTATTCATTATAAATCTAAAATATATTAAAGTTATTGATTTATGTGAGAAATTAGTTTATCTCATTTACGTCCTTAAATTAAAAATTTGTTACTATATTTAATAGATTTTAAAATTTTATCTTATCTCATCTCATAATAACTAAATCATGATATTGTCAATGATTTAATGTCAAAAAGATGTCCATAAAAATATACCCATGAATTTACAAAATTAAACACTTGAAATTAAAATATCTTTACATAACAAAAATAAATAATAAATAAATAAAGATATTTAAAAGGAGTAAAAATAATTAAATACGTATCTTAAAACTATTTTATTTAGTAGTATTGAGGATTGTGTTTTTTTTTAAAATATAATATATGAGTCGAAGGAATGAAAAATCAAAGTTGTGATAAAAGAGAAAAAACTTTAAGAAATTAAGTGAACTATACGAATATTAAACAAGAAAAATAACATTTAACATTTAAGAGAGAATGAAAAATTGTGAGGTAAAGGATTTTCTAAATAAAATAAAATTAATCAGGAGAACAAAATCTTAACTTAATAAACTATTAGTGTTTTAGTAATTTAGAACAAAGAAAGGTATGAGATAATAATTACATATCCATCTTTATTTTTTAATTTTTAAAAAATTAAATATTATCCTTATTTATGTTTATATCTATCGAACAAAAAATTCTTATCAAAATTGAAATGGATTTTCTAGAACGTCATTCTAATCTAAGGGACATGCATCATTCTTACCTCTTTTAAATATTTTGTTTCTAAATTAATCATGCATTGTGAGTTAATGTGATTTATATTTTTTAATCTTTCATAAAAAAAAATATTTTGTATGATAAAATAATGAAAAGTAAAATTTAGAAAGTAAGATTATACAAAAGGTAGCAAAAGAAATGGTAGGTATCGCTTCGTTGTATGAACATGAGAGTGAGACGTGGGCACAGGTCATTGGGCATGCTTTTTGAAAAAAAGGAGGGTTGGGACATTAAGTTCGGCCGAAGTTTTCTCCCATCCATGATCCCATAATTAGAACTTATTAGTTCCACGTTCTCTCTTTTCTCTCACAACATAAAATCTGTTTCTCATTTCTGAATCAAACTTTTTTTTCATTTTTTTTTTCTCTTCTCTTGGTCTTCTCATGAAATTTATATCTTCTCCCTCTCTAGGCTCATACAGAGAGTAGAAAGGGATAGACATAAAGAGTTTGCATGTTTTCTATTCTCATTTTTTTCATCCCAACATCAACAACTATAAGTGGGAAGGGATAATAGGAATAGAAAGAAGAAACAATCAACATGTTGCAGAGAGCTGCAAGCAGCGCGTATTCATGGTGGTGGGCTAGCCACATCAGAACAAAGCAATCAAAATGGATGGAGCAAAACCTCCACGGTCAGATTATTTTTCTTATTATCTTCCTTCTATTCAGATCAACAATGAATTGCTTTTAATCTTTTCAATTCATGACATCATTTAATTGCTGGGTTTGATCTTAATTCCACATTATTTGCTAGTTTGTGCCACATGGTTTGATACCTTGAGCATGGAAATTTTGTGGCAAATTCATATGAGAGAGATTGAAATGGCCTGCTTTGTTTTCACTTGTCATGAACAAATGATCATGTAAGATTTGGATGTTAGTTAATTATTGATTTCAACATTCAAATTATGTTTTGCTCACGCGCAAATATATATCAGAAGATTCAATTTATAATGTGACCAATGTAGCGGCCATTGCAATTTAAGAACTTGATGATGGATGTGTTGTAGAAAGTTATATTTAGATTTTCTTTCCATAATTCGCAACACGTGGGCTTAAATGCCATTGCATGTCTTCTGTTTTTTTTTTTCTTTTAGAAGGCTTATAGAGAAATTTATACATCCTATTTGCTTGTGAAAATAAAAATTACAAGAAAACTGCAGATATGGAGGAAAAGGTGCACGTTGTGTTGAAGCTCCTAGAGGAAGAAGGGGATTCCTTTGCAAAGAGAGCAGAAATGTATTACAAAAGGAGACCAGAGCTGATAAGCTTTGTGGAAGAATCATTCAGGGCATACCGTTCTTTAGCAGATAGGTATGATCACATTTCAACAGAGTTGCAAAATGCCAACAACACCATTGCTTCTGTGTGCCCAGATCAAGTCCCGTATATGGATGAGGACGATGAGGATTCACCCAGACCAAAAACTCCGAGAAAAATGGGAGATGGGTACAAACCAAATGTCCCAAGTGTTCCAAAGGTTCCAAAGCCTCCACTTAGAGATTTTAAAACTGTCATAACAACAGCCACGAAGAAACTCAATACAAAGAAGGCAGCCGCCGCAGCTGCAGCTCCAAAAGTTTCGAAAGTTCCAAAATCTGGATTGAGCAGAAAGGCGGCACTTCAAGAGATGGACAAGCTGCAGAAGGAGATTCTGGCGTTACAAACTGTGAAAGAGTTTGTGAAGAGTACTTATGACAATGCCATTGCCAAGTACTGGGATACTGAGAACCAGATCAAGGCATTACAAGAGAAAGTGTCCAGTTTGCAAGATGAACTTGGCGAAGGTATTGCTATTGACGACGAGGAAGCCCGGTGTTTGATGGCTGCGGCAGCACTTAAGTCTTGCCAAGACACATTGTCAAATTTGGAAGTGAAACAGTCTATATCACTTAATGAGGCCAAAGTTGAGTCTAAAAGGGTAAAGGAAGTGAGGGATAAGTTAAGTTCTATCATGAACGAATGCAATTACGATCAAACCACTTCCAAAGGGCCAAGGGCCAAAAGAGATGTAAAAGAAATAGTCGGAACAATGGGCTTGGATGAAGAGGTGGAAAAATTGAATCAGCAGAAACAGGAGATGCAGGTATTGCAGGAAAAAATAAAAGAGCATTTTGAGGCTGGATCTTATTCAACTCTCACCGTGCAAGATATGGCAGAAAAGATTGATTCACTTGTTAACAAAGTTGTCAGTTTAGAAACAGCAGTTTCTTCCCAGACAGCTCTCGTACAAAGGTTAAAAGTAGAAACGGATGAACTTAATTCCGTAGTTCGGACTCTAGAAAGTGATAAGGAAAGTTTGATCAATGATAAAGCTAAATTGAACGAGCAACTAAGGGAAATGAATGATAAGTTACGTGGGGTACAGGATCTAAACCAAATTGTTTCAGACCAGAATAGCAACCTCCGAACCCATTTCACTGAAGCACATTGTAATCTTGATCAAATCTCGGAGAAAGTCCAAAAGGGGAAACCAGATGTGGTCAGTGAAATATCACAACCCGAAAGGAATTCATCAACAGAAGCTGAATCTGAACATGGTCTTAAAGGACAAGATGCATTGAATCAAGATAGTGAGTTGTTGAATGATGAAAAGTCCAACACGGCGAATCAGGCCACTGCTGGGGTAGATGATACTGCAACTTCAGATAAGGAGCTCAAGGTTGCTGAAGTGGTAAAAGACAATGTAATTCATACTGTGAATTCAGATAAGGAGCTCGAAGGTGCTGAAGTACTAGAAGACAGTGTAAGTCATACTGTAAACTCAGACAAAGAGCTCAAGGTTGCTGAAGCTGAAGAGGTAAAAGACGGTGTAATTCATACTGGAAATTCAGACAAGGAGCTCAAGGTTGCTGAAGGGGTAAAAGACAGTGTAATTCATACTGTAAATTCAGATGAGGATTTCAAGGATGCTGAAGGGGAAGAAGACAGTGAAACTGTAAATACAGACGAGGAGTTCAAGGATCCAGATGACAAGCCTAAGGTCACAAGTTCACAGGAAAATGATGTTAAGGTCACCAATTCAGTAGAAATGGAAGAGGAAAAACCAGGGGAAGACAAATCACAAAGAGAGTTGAAAGAAAGAGAGAAGTCCCCAGATTCTAGCCACAGTGATATTGCAAAATCAACAGATGCTTTGAAAACTACTGCTGAAAATCAGGTCATCCAGGGTCATCATTCCCAGGAGCAAAAAATATCAAAAGAAGATGAACCTGATTGGCAGGAAATGTTGAATGGAATGCGGGATAGGGAACAAGCTTTGCTGTCAGAATATTCTAACGCTCTCCAAAATTACGATGAGATGAAGACGAAACTAGCAGAAATAGAGAAGAAAAATCAAGATGCCCTATTTGAGTCATCTTTGCAGTTGAAAGAACTGAAGACTGCAAATGCCTTGAAAGACGAAGAAATTAGACTCCTACGTCAGAAACTAGGTGTTCTGCAGAAAGGCCTGGATGGAAAGGAGGATTTGGTAGATTTAACTTCAGTGCAGCCTGTACTAGAGAAAAATGACATTGAGGAATATTTGAAAGCTGCAGAACCTGACACTACGATATCGGCCATTGAAGAGAAGTTCCGGATGAGCATTGACGAACTTCTAGAGGAGAACCTGGACTTCTGGTTAAAATTCAGTACTTCTTTTACCGGGATTCAGAAATTTGAGACCACTATAAAAGATTTGCTGATCGAGGTATCAAGAATTGAGGACAAATGGAAATCATCAGAAGGAAGTAGTAGTGCAAAATATTCTTTGAAAACAGATGCAAAACCGCTTTATAAACACCTTGCAGAGATTCTAAATGAACTATCAGTGTGGTTGGAAAACAGTGCACTGTTGAAGGAAGAACTTCAATGTAGATTCACGTCCCTGTGTGAAATCCAGGAAGAGATAACCGCGGCACTGAAAGCAAGTGCTGAAGATGACGACTTCAAGTTCACCAGCTATCAAGCAGCCAAGTTCCAAGGTGAGGTTTTGAACATGAAACAAGAGAACAACAAAGTTGCTGATGAACTTCAAGCAGGTCTAGATCTAGTAACAACTCTCCAACTTGATGGTGAGAAGGCTCTTGCAAAGATGAATGAGAAATTTGGACTCTCAAGTTCTAAGAAAGCCCAGAGAACTCCAGATTCAAACTCAGTTCCTCTGAGGTCATTTATCTTTGGTGTCAAACCAAAGAAACAAAAACAATCAATCTTCTCCTGCATGACCCCTGGAATGAATAGGAAATACCGTGCTTATAAAGGATAAATGTAAAATATTTGTATCACATTTCTTCAACTCTTATTATCTTCGACAAAATTCCTATATTGGTTTCATTAGATAGAGTGTATTGAGATTGGAAAGTGTCTTTTTTACTTAAAAGGAAGCAATTAATATTGTGTTTGTCTATAAATAGGCAGAAAGGTTACCAAGTGTAGGCTCCAGTTTGTCCTTTGTATTTTGTGCCCTTTTCATCATATATGTATTAATCACTCCTTATACTTCGTTAGAAATATTGTGTTCCAAGTACCAAATTTTCTATGAATAAATCTTGTAAAGGCTTTTAGTGTGAAGTGAGATTCTCAACCTTTTTATTGATATCACTCAAGGTGTATACAGAAGGACTTCTGTTCTTAATTTTTTTCAGGACAAATAGAATAAAAATAACTATACTGAATCAGGATAAATATGAAAAAGTTACAGCTGCAGTTGCATTACGATGACTAATCAAATTTGATTGGTTCCCTCAGAAAGCGCGTTGACACCTTCCCTTTTGCTAAAAAACCTTCACTTCACTAATGGTGCTTTGCAGATGTAGAAGGATATTGATAGTCTAACAACCAATGATAGAGATGAAAAAATCACATCAAAACTGGAAGCATTAAAGCAATCTGCAGTGATATCATTGGGACGTGGTGATATATATCAATGGGACATAAAAGGAATAAATTGAAATTTAATCAAACCTATTTGTAAGAATACGGGGAAAGGAAAATAAAATAAATAAAACTGTATGCTATAATTTGAGTTACAAAGTGACTTACATATAACTCGCTCGATCTTGTAAAATTTAGATCCACTTAAGATCTAATAAAATAGATTGGATTTAAAATTCAAATCCATTCTAACTAGATCACTCATTTAGATTTGTCCAATCCAATTTAAATTGGATTAAAAAGAAATTAAATCTATTTTGTCAATTACACTTAAATCTAATGTGGGATAGACTTAATTGACATGACGTGAGACCAACCCTAACTCTATTTGACATGGTTATGACCCAATGTATCAATCGACATGGGTCTATCTTGACTTGGATTGACCTGGTCCGATCTACCTTCATCCCACCTGAGCTCAATTCAACATAGATCGATCAGATTTGGCTCAATCAAGACCTGGACTAACTCGACTTGAATGAGACGTAGGCCAACTTCGTTCAGCCTTTGCCTGAGCCAACTCGGCTCTACCTAGGCTTGGGTCCATTCGACTCAACATGGGCCCAACTAGACTTGGTCCTAATTAGGCTGGGCCTGATTTGAATTGATCTTCATCGGGCTGGGACCAAGGTCATCCTGATTGGGCAAGGACTTGGACCTAGCCTAACTCAGCTGAATATGGGTAAGTCCTAACTAGAATGAACTTGGATCCATCCAAACTTCACTAAATAAGGGGGGGCTCGCCTTCACTTGATTCGATGTGGGCTAGAATGGACTTAACTCGGCCTAAGCTCGAGCCAACTATGCTTAGCCTGGGTATGAGCTAACTCTTCTTGATTAGGTCTAGGTCGACTTGATTCAACCTAAGCCTGGGTTAACTTGTATTAACATAGGTTATGTGCCGACTCGAATTTAGGCTAACTAGGCTTGACCTAGGTTTGGGCTGATTCAGATTGACTTGGGTTTGGGTCAACTCAATTCGACCTGGGTCCAACTAACTCACTTCGTCTTAAACTCAGGCCAACTCGGCTTGATTAGGCTCAAGTCGACTAAACTTGATCTAGGTTAGGGTCGACTCACCTAGACCTAGGTCCAGGAAGGCTAGTGTCAACTTGGGCTCGAGCCGAATTGACACGACCTAGGTCCAGGACGACACGCCTCAACCTGAGCTTGACTCAATTCGATTGGGCTTATATCAACTTTGCATAACTTGGACTTGAACCGACTCGGCTTGACTTAGCCAAATTCAACTCGGTCATCTTGGTCGGACTAGGCAGCCCGACCTAGTCTTAATGGTAATGGTGTCAAAGGTAGCAGTAAAGATTATAGAGGGGCTTGTATTGTTAGACCACGTTTTGGAAGACGTCCTCTAGTCCATTTCGTATTAAGGTCTTACTCGTACCATATTGCCCCATGGCTTTGGGAAGGGTTGAGAAAGTCAATGTTAAAGCATTTTAGTTATGCCCGTTAAGGTTTTTTTTTTTTTTTTTATTTTTTTTCTCATATTTTTTTGTCGTGGAATAGCTCACAAATTCACTCAGAAGTGTCTTATCACACAAACAACATAGAAAATAGAGCACAATCGCAAGTGCTGGAAATGATGTAAACAGAGGAACAAGAAGAACAAGTGCACACACAAAAGTTTAACGTGGTTCACATGAAGTATTAACCATCCTCAATCTACATCCATAGAGGAATTCACTATAACAAACATTACAGCTCAGAGATTTCTCTCTTAGCAAACTCTCACTCAAGACAACTCAAATGTTATACAACTTGAAAGTTAGCCCTCTATGAAAGTTCCGAGGTCCTATTTATTTAACAAATTTGTTACAATTGATAAGCATGAGATACATCTGTACTCAATAGAAAGACACATACATAGTGCTATGAGAAAGACACATAAACAATGCTTCTTAATAGAATTGAGTAACCACTAAGCGATACCAGGCGATACACGAAAATTGTACATGCTTCACATTTTTTTTTAATATTTGTATGTTATTCTTAAACCTCAAATGGGGTATCTAAGATGATTTTAGGTTGGTTTGTGGGTTTAGTAAAATTGTGTCAAGATTCTTAAACCGTTTACCTTTATCAATCCCTTCACTAAAAGATATGTATGTGTCTTCTAGTGTTAGTATAAATAGTATGTAAAATGTCTAGTATCTTAGCTTTTACTAAGAGTGGCCCGTCTTAAGCAATCTTTGTGACAATTCAGCTGAGTAGTGAGGAAACATTGTTCATGTGTTTTCTCTGCATATTTAAACATGTTTCACATTAGTTAATTATGATAATTATGTACTACATATAAGAACTAATAACGACAGTGGACAACTAACTTAAAATTGTTAACTTCAATTGATACATGTTGTAAAAATGTGAGTTGAGCAAAGAATTCAGAGATAAAAAAAAGGAAATTTTGTATTGTAATATGTGATAGTGAATACTAACATAAATAAATTAGAATTTGTTAATACTTCAATTCAATAATGTTATTTCTGCACTTCGTTTGTTTCTTCTTTTGTCTATCTTTCTACCAATCTTTCACGACTTCTTTCTTATTATAGTATTTTTATGTATCCGATAGATGGTTTTGGAGTGGATTTGTTTGATTTACTCCACAATATATATTAATCAACTCATTTTTTAAAATAGTTTAAGAGGTTTTAATTTAAACTCCTTTTAAAGACAAAATAAAGAGTTAAACAACTTTTCATTGTAGAGCTTGTTCCATCAGCAATGCAGATTCTTCAGCGGAGTCCATGTCAACAACCCAGCTTGCATGCGAGGAATGTTAAAGATTAAGTACGTGCGAAGCACAAATTAAAGCACACGTTTTGTTAACAATATAATTTTTTGTTTCATGCTGTAACACGTTTTTTTAATGTAAAATTGAAATATAAGATTATTTCAAGTGTGTATCCCAATCATGTTTATCAAGTGAAAACCAATTGTAATATTTATGGAAGACAATCCTAATCCAAATGAAATAATTTCGGGTGTTAAACTTTTCTTTCCAATATTCAACATAACCGTGGAGCTAGAATTCATTCAAAACTATTAGACAAGCTAGAAGAGTACATGAATCAGTTAAATCCTGTACTTCATAGTTATCCCAATCATGACTTGTTATTCAAAACCAATTCTAATGAAATCTAAACAGAAACTCGAATAATAAGAGCACTATGCTGTCAAGTATACGTTCTTTTTCTTATTTAGGGACACTTTTCAAGTACTCAATTCTCTTGTAGCTATCAATTCTTTATATAACACTTTATGCTCTCAGAAATTACAATATATACGAACAGTTAATGCTCTCAATTTTTTCAACCCTCGAACCAACACTTGAGGCTGTTTCAATTATTCAATAACATTCCTCAATCATTCAATAACATCCTTCAATTATTCAAATAACACCTCTGAAGCTATATCGGCTCCTCTTCCATGGGCTATGTACAGGCCAATGTGATGCATCAACTCCTGCAGAATAGAAACAAGAATAAATTCATAAATAAGCATTGAAAAGAATTCATCATCTTATCAGAAATGTCTGTTTTGAATTTTTTTAATTTATCATGTAAGATCAGCATGATAATTGCTTGCAATTTGACTGACACAAAGACAAACCATGTTATTGCAGATACAAGTTATTCTGGAAAAAGTATCAGAGCTCATAACTAGAGGTATTGCGAAGTGTTCATTGTCATATAGTAACAGAGAACGGATACATTTTTTCCAGCATAAGTCATCATTCGTAGATATAGTATTGAGATTCTGTTCATTATATCTACTTCCAGGCTATTGAGATTATGTTTATCATTTCTGCAATACAAGTCAACTCTGAAAAATGATTTAGATGCAAGGTCGATATTAATCATAGTCAGCACTAGAAAGAATAGCTGAGTTGTCTTCTGACTGAGTGCAGATGTTTAGGCAATTAAGATATAAATTCAAGCAGAGAAACATTAAATAAATAAAGTATTCCAGCAAAAGCCAAACTTCATTTTCAGCAAATACCTGTGGATGAGATACAAAAGCCTTGTTAGTTTTGGCAACATGTAATGGCAAATCATAAGTAGCACAAGCTTGGGAAGACACTATCACATTTTCCAGAGGAGAAAGGAAACCACGGTTTCTTGCAGACAAGACAGAAGAAACAAAATCCAGCACGCATATATCAGTGCATATCCCAGCAACCAAAATCTGCAACAAGAAAAACCCAGACCCGTAGAACCTCAACAAAAATATCACGAACTAATATCCAAAATATGTCAACCTATGGGAAGAACAAGTCTAGACAATTTTATAGGAAAGAAACTATTTTATTTTGACACAGCAACAGTGTAAGAGATTTTAATATCTTGATTTAGAGCAAAGTTTAATTCTTTCAATTTTTCATTTGAGTTTTGGCCCCAGCAATAAATTTTGGGGTTTAGTCCCTAATAGTTTTATCTATTTAGCTCTGATCCCTATCAGTAAGTATTGATTTGTATATTTTCATAATGTGAGTTTTAATCCTATAATTTTCTTTCTGTATATTAAAAGTAAATTTTCCAGATATTTTATTAAGAATCGGTCGAGCATTTTAACTTAGTAAGATATTGGTTACTTATACAAAACTACAGGGATTTGTACCCGTTAAGAAAATATACATAACTAATAAAATCATAACTAGAAAGTAAAAACTTTTACACCATAATCAACCCTAAGATCGAAACAAGTCTTACACCACCTGTTTCAAAAGTGAAAAGTCTCTTGTGCAACATTAGTTACTTCAAAAGTAAAAACTTAGCACTTTTCTACTTAAAATTTATACAGTAACAAATAATCAATTTCAAAGGAAGGGCTTACTTGTTTTATCTCATTAGTTTTCACCCAATCAATGAAGACATTAGAACCATCTTTCTCGGTTGACCCAAGGAATCCATCAATGCAATCTTTATCCCTGAGGGTTGCATTGGGGTCATTTTCCAACCACTGGAGATCTATAAATTCAGAGGAAACCAAACCAAAAAAAACTAATAAGCACATATCCTCGAAACACCCCAATATTTATAATGAACTCAAACCACATTACAGGGGAAAATTAAACAAGGTAGCGTCTAGCACACTATCAGGAAAAGACAGAAAGTCCTTGTTCCATTCTTTTTGTTTCAACCTATAAACTATGTCACCTTTTAAATATACCATTACAACACGTCTGTACCAAAAACTAGGTACAACTACAACAACAACCTAATATAAAGAGTCATACATGACTTTTAAAGCAATTACTATATAAGTAAAGTTTGCCATTACAATTGGACGATAGTACAAAAGAAGTACTCTTCTAAAAGAAATGAAATTACCAGGAACGAGTTTTTCTTCGTTTGATCCTATAATACAGTGTGGTGGATAAGGGGGTTCGGGTTTGTCGGGGTGATGACAATCAAGGAAAGCAAAAATCGGCCACTTTCTCTCAGAGAACGCTTTGGACAGCCTCACACATTCCTCCACCATATGAGAAATTCGCTGATCTGGTTGTTTCGGCGCCTTCGCAACACCGAGAGTGGCAAAACCGAAATTGCGCCACACAATAATATTATAATATTATAAACAAAACGCAAAAAAATGTAATAATAATGAATTAATTAATTAATTACTTAGCAAGTAAGTACATCAAAAAATGCCGACGAAACAGACAGAGGGAGAATCCATGTTAATGGAATGGCTTTACCAAGTTATTATAAGAAACAAAAAAACAAAAGTATATGTATATTTACCAAATTGCCAGCGCCAACGGTGCAGAAACCATTGACAACGTCGACGATTACGAGGCCGGTTTTGATGTTCGGCGACAACGTGAGAGGTTTCTGGTTGATGGGGATCTCCTCTCTCAGGAGCTCCACGGTGTTGGAAGAAACCATGTTTCTGAAAACGCGTTGTTTGAGCCAAGATTCTTGAAGCTTTTGAGGGATGAATTCAGACCTTGACCAAACCACATTATTATAAGCTTAGAATCTTATTACATTTTAGTTATTAAATATTAATTAAGTGGCCTCATCTTCTTCTCGTGGGAGGATTGAATGAGGAGAGGACCGATTTGTTCGATTGTGTCTGCGTAGACCATTACTTATCTTTTAATATTGAAGTAAACCAAATATTACTTTATTCACCTCTTCATCAAAGTTTGAGTATTTATTAATTTAGTTTACATACTGATATATTTTATAAACATTCAGAATTAGTCTTTATTTATATTAATATACTTTATTAATGTTAAATGGGTGACTTAAATAATTTTTAACATGCAGAATATTTATTAAATAACAATTACTTAAAAGAAACGTATGTGTTTTGTATCATTTATGATATGATGATACAGACCACGATAATTATTTACAAAAATAAATTTACTTAAATTGGAGACTATGCTGGATATAATATACTATGGTTGCAGAACTCTCTCTCTCTTTCTCTGGCTATCTATTTCAAAGTCTGTGTCGCTATTCAGTTGGCACAATATAGAATAATAGTTCATGTACACATCAAATTTCACAAATCAAATAGCTATTGGTACGTTAATTTTTTATTTTAAAAGGATTGACAAGGTTAATTAAATGATGTCACCACATTTTGTTTTTATTTTTAAATAAATAATGGTTAAACAGTAAAAGTGTATGAACAAATTGTTGGTTTAAGTGGTGCTACGCTGATCTTTCATTAAGATTCATGCATTAACTCATGAACAAAAAAGTTTAACTTGTTTATATATTTGTTAATTAATAACTTATTAATAGTTCATTTTTATATTATATCAGTATAAAGATTATTTCACTGTTAGCTAATTAACAATATTATTATTCGTCATTGTTAAGTATTTGTTTAAAACAATAATAATCACATCATATAACGGACGTTACACAATATATAATTAAATAATAGTACAACTTATTTTTACAAAAAGATATATGATTATTAAATTATTTAGAAGGAAATAATAATGATAATATGAATCACCTTATTTTATAAGTAACTAGATGGAGTAACAAGTGGTATTAAAATAAAATATATGATAATTAACAAACTTCGTATTTTTAGTAGTAAAAATAGGTTTAATTAAATTCTAAATAGATGATAAATTTTAGAACTTTTAATGGAATATCTAATAAAATTTTACCACCATTAAGTGAAAAAAAAAGAATATATATATATATATATATATATATATATATATATATTATATTAAAATTTTTATTAATTAAATCATATAATTTGTTATGTTATTAGGTCAAATTTATAATCTTAAATTGTATCATTATTTTTATATTTCTGGTCAAAAAACATAGCATTATAAAAATACAACGTTACATTATAAAATATTTGTAATATTTCAAATTACATTTGAACTATACATTCCAAAATATATCCAAAATAATTATTCTAGAACACATTTTCAAATTCATAAATAACTTTTAGATTATACAACTCAAAATATATTTAAAAATACACTCCAAAACATATTTTAAAAAATATTTTTCACTTAGAAATACATTTTAAAATATATAGCTTGAAGCATATTGAAAATTACTTTCCAAAATATATATTCGGATACTTTCAAATCCAAAAATGCTTTCCACGTTGCATTTTTAAAAAATAATATGTAAAAATGCTTTCCACGTTACATATTTTAAAATAATATATTCCATACACATTTAAAAGAAATCTAAATTCAAAATTATGTTTAAAATATATATTTTGAAATATATTAAAAAATTATATTTTAAAATATACGTTTTAAACAATATTTTAAAGAGTTAAATATGGTTTTATTTCTGATCTTTGACACGAAAATATAATTAGTTTCTATCAAAAATTTTAAAATATTTGGATTCTTAAACTTTATAAATAAATTAATATAGTTATTTAAACTTAATTACATTAAATATTTTTTACGCATTAAATGTGTTTCCAAACAAATATTGAAGTAAAAATGTGTCAAATGATACGAATAACTTAAATGCTAACTTAACATGTATTTTACATATCAATTTTGTTTAATGTAATTGGATTAAAATAATTATATCAATTTATTTTTAAAAATTAAAATTAAAATGTATCAAAATTTTATAAAATTCCATTTTTGCGTCAAAATTCTATCAAATTTATCATTCTCTTGGCCATGCCAAACTCACCATCAACCCCAAAAAAGCAATGTCAAACTCTCCATAAATGTACAAAAAGAAGAAAGAAAGAAAAAGAAAAAGCCTATATTGTGCATTTATTTTTGTATTTCGAGAAAGGATCACTGAAAAATTATAATATTAATGAGACATAAACTCAACACATAAGAAAGGTATAATTACATATTTGGTACCCAACTTTTTGGGAATGTTTAATTTGGTACCCGAACTTTAGAAATATTTAATTTGGTACCCAATTTTTTTAAACAAGTTTATTTTAGTACATCCCATTAAACATTATTTAATGCTGTTTGACTTCTGTTGATGTAATATTGTGTAGTAGAGATATGACAGAAATAAAAGTTATGCACGTGGATTTAGTGGTAAAAAAATTTCAAAATAAATAATAAAAACCAAAACGCGTTATTTTCGAATTGGGGGAAAATTAGGGCACAGTGAAATCCAGGTGCAAAAAGAAAAAATAGGACTGTGTAAAATCTTAAAGCTGGATTTGGGAATTAGGGTCCGTGGTGGGCAAGTGCTTTTTTGTTAGCGCAAAAAACATTACACTAAAGGTGATAATAACTCAATGGAGAAATATTACTAAAATGTTAATTATTGAAGACGTCAAATATCAGAAAATAATATATTAGACATTCAACAATTTTAAACTTTAGTTTCAAATTTCTTTAGAATTCAAACACTATCCAAACATCAAAACAGAGAATCAATCATTACGTTGTTCCACGGTTAAATATTCTACATGATATTTTGTGTTCATCTTTCAAGCTACATCTTGGGGTATATTGGGGCTTTGTTTAGAAAAAAAAATGGAAATTTTCATATAAGTACAAAAACTTCAGGGACAGTAGTATGGGATATCTTCACATAGAAGTTTTTTGTGTACCAAAAATAGTATTAACATTGAAACTCCTTACTATATCCAATTCTAATAAAACTCAATTGATTGTCCTGTGAAGACCGTTCATTGCTCCCAGTAAAGCATGACAATTAAAAATTAGGATGTGCAGGCTTTAACACAGAAGTAAAATATTTTCCATTGCCCTTAAATAGGTAAAGCAAAAGGAAGAGCGCATGTAATCTTGTTAGGCTAATCAACACATTGACTTGACATTAGTTTCATACGGTTCCAGATCATTTATAATCATGAGTGAAGATGATGTAACCAAATCATGCCTATCAAACAACTTCCATGTCAACGAACTCATAGGTTCACGTCAAAATAAAGAATTATCCATTATTACACCAATCCCAACTATGAATTGTTGCATTATTAGAGAAACCAACTGTTCCCAGAAACCAGAAAACTGAACAGACATAGAGGGCAGTCTATGTCATTTAAGAGAGTAAGCATATCACTACTCCATCCATGGTATGCCCTAATGGTTCAACACTGAAGTCTCCACAATCCATGTTAATATGTTGTGAGTGCTCTATGAAATTTGTACTTCTTTACTCATTATATCAGCCCTCACTAAGCAACTACTTCCGTAGCAGATTCCATATTAAGAGAACAAGCACTCGACAAGAAATTCTTGAAGTTATGGGCAAATAGTGCTGAGGTTTACAAACATCCATATTTTAGCACTTCAAAGCACCAATTAGAACAATCACAATGATATATGACAAGTTCCATCCTCCGTAAATTTCCTGTAAAAGCTCAGTGACAGCTTGCATCACTAAACATTAGATGTGACCAGTCTATTGCCACAATATGCTCAGAACAATAGCCCTTGTCCACCACCAACCCTAATTCCCAAATCCTAATTTTTTTCCCGATTCGGTAATAACGCGTTTTGGATTTTATTATTTACTTCGAATTTTTCTTTACCACTAAATTCACGTTGACAACCTTTGTTTCTATCACATCTCTGGCACATGCATAATTTAACCTCAACCAAAGTCAAGCGTGTTAAGTAGTGTTTTACGGAAAGTACTGAAATAAATCCGTTTAAAAAATTTGGATATCAAATTGAACATTCTTGAAGTTCGATAACAAATTGAACATTCTCAAAAAAGTTGAGATACTAAATCAGTATTTATACCCATAAAAAATTAATACTACTTTAACTCAAAATTTTAGAAATAATAGATTCATGAATATTCATCCTACTTTATTTTTTCATTTTTACTTAATACAAGACTGAATAAAATTTTCAACCCAACGTAGAAGACCTTCTTGACAATTGGGAACATGTTAGAAAATGATGGAAACATAATATGAAAGAAGAAATCGATCCTAAACAGCGTATGCGACGGAATGAGCAAGTTTTGAACCGGAACTTGGAAATTTGGTTGAAAAATTGCATCTAGAATAAGAGGAAAAGGTGGAACATTTGTTCTGGAATGTTTTTTCCGGAAGAATACTTATTATCCCGGAAAGTTAAATCCGATTAATGTTGATTAATTATTCCGTAACTATAATGTGTTTTCGTTTGGGAAAGGTGCAGAAATAAGTGTCACGTACTCCAGAAAACTAAATCGGAAGCTTAATGTCTATTCTGAAAAGTTGAGAGTTTTTGCAATGTACTGGTTTGTGTAGGAATGAAGTTTTTGTTGATTTCCTTTTTTATTTGCAGTGTAATGTTTTGTGTGAGAATGGAATTTTGTTTAATTTCCTTTTTCATTTGCATATTTGTCATTCCTAAATCTCATAATCTCGTTTGCCACTTCAAGTCTGCTGCTACCCTCTTTTTGGGTAGACAAAATCGAATGAACGCATGCCGCTTGCCTCTTCTCTAACACACAAAATTCAACCGAGATGATAGAATGCTTGCAAGAAGAAAACGCAACTGCAGAATCAGGGGTGAAGAAGGAACAACGAAAAAATTATAATTAAAATAAAAAAAAAATTAAAAAGTCAATTTTGACAGGTTGCAGGAAGAAAAATAATGGGGGTGCATGAAGTAATGCCCTTTTAAGTATTTTGTTCATTTCTGTTGTGAACTTCTGATATGTAACTTTTTAATTATTTTGTAAATGAGTACGATTTATTGTTATTTTTTTAGTAATGACTCATTTGTTTATAATTTATATTAATATTAGTCTTTATATAAATTAAAATAGTTTAAGTTAGTTCTAACAGTTTTATGTCAGTCACACTTTAAAATAGAATAGATTTGATCTTAAAAAATAACCTATAAGAAATAAATAGATTAAATTTAGATCAAGTAATTGTGATATAAGCCTATTATAGTTAATTTTTTTTTTATCTATATTGGGCACCAAAAAGTGAATTATTTTCATTAAAATTAATAAATTTGAATAATAATCACCTTTTTTTATTATACCTTGTAATTTGTATTGTAACTGTTAATATATTTTTTTTATTTCTTTTTTGATTTGAGAAATGAGAATGATTGAACGTAGACTTCTTCTTCTATAATTTTTGGTTCGTAAAGAAGAATCATTACGGTTTGAAAGACTTAGTAAGGCGGAGAAAATCATGAAAAGTTTATGATATTTATGATATCTTATCATACTTAATAATGGTAATTGTCATAATGAGTTTAATGTCCTTTTATTGCATCCGTCAAATTCAAATTCACGGAAACCGACTATAGAAGCACAGACAAAATTTAGGATATTTGTGGATGTTTTCAGTCTTCAATTTCCACGAATTGGAATTTGTCTTCGAAATTTTGGTATGTTTAACTTAATTAGATTAATATTTTTTATAAATAATTTAAATAATAAAATGAAACACTTTTAACCTTTTAAAAATACTTAACCTAAGTGAGATAAAATAATTACATTTATTTATTTTTAAAATTAAAAAAAAATTATATTAAAATTTCAAATATTAACGAATTCTAATTTTACATTACAGTTTAAATAGTACAAATATACTTAAACTCAAGATAAATGAATAAAATTTCTAAAAATATGAAATACATTAAAATTGAAAAAAGTTATTTATATATTTATAAAAGAAAAAAAATTGGGAGAACGGATCATGTCCCTGTAAGTTGTGCCCCTTCCTGTAGGCAAATTTGAAAATATAATATTATTTAGCAAATCATTAATAAATTTACTTTCTTTACTTTTTAAAATTAAACGTGAAATTCATGGTTGTGTATAATATAATGTTATCTAAATTAGCACCTTAAGTAATACTAATGTAATACACACAAAACAAAAAAAATCATTTAAAAAATGATCAAAACCATTATTGATTTATATTAATTATCAATAAAATATGCAGAGTGCGGAATATCCTACGTAGAATGGTAGAATGTATTATTATATGTCGCATAATCACATATTCTAGTTGTCATATATATATATATATATATATATATATATATATATATATATATATATATATTATAACATACC
>Ga0214543_1007312_pt1 | contig 19067 bp, 7 predicted proteins | sample CNSS2metaG_FD_160094 | JGI IMG/M metagenome (GOLD analysis project Ga0214543, IMG submission 160094) | Root nodule microbial communities from cowpea collected in UCLA plant growth center, Los Angeles, California, USA - CNSS2 | ecosystem: Host-associated > Plants > Roots > Nodule | place: USA...
ACTTAATTTTTTTTCAGTAATTTCAATTTTTAATTTTTGTAATTACGTGTAATTTTGAATTCTGATTTTAATTTCGACTCTTAATTTAAGGTGCACGGTATAACGTCAGATAAAATATGTTTATTTAGATTCATGGTTTCTGTAATTATATATAAATAAGATTATTCATTTTCTTCTTAAAAGGATCAGATGCATATGTTTCAACGACCACACTGATTTTTAACGTGTTCATAGCTAATGCCATATATTACAAACCCCTCTCTAAATTGTACACATACACAAAACATTATTTTATAAACTATTAGAAATTATAAATAAACATTCTTCCCTCTCATAATTGGACACTTTCAATAATTTCTCTCTTCTTTGAATTTATATTTAATAAATTTTAACTATAACAAAATTTCTTTCAAACAAGTCAACCTGTATCCTTTTCTCTATGATTATTTGTATAAGATAATCTTCTTTATATATATATATCTTATCTCTTTCAATTCAAACTCGTTTGTCTCTACCATTAATTAAATTTTAATTTTAAGAAAAAATTAATAGTGAAAAATAAATTTTGTTATAATTATTTTTTATTATAAATTTGAGTTATATTAGAATTGCTAGTTTTATTTCGAGTTATGTTTCACGAGTTACAATCATAACTAATTAAGTAAAAAGATCTTTCGACCGTCAATTAGTATTCTTTCTATTGTTCTTTTGTATATTTGATGTTTTATTATTTATTTCTTTAATTTATAATATTTTATCTATATCTAAATAAAAATTGTAGTATTTAAAAAAATTGTCACAATTAAAATAATTTTGTGTGTTGTAATTTAATTTTTTATTATAAATTTAAAAAGTAATTTAATAATTGGAATATTTATTTGTTAGTAATTTTAATTGTAGTTAAATTATTTCTTATAAACTTTCATTTCCTTTTCTTATCCACCATTTTTTTTTTATATTTAAGACGCTGTTAGATATTGTAATAGGAATCATAGAAATTTATTTATTGTATTTTCTCAATATAATCAATTTGTGAAGATAAACTTTTTTTTTTCTTTTTCACGACACTTCAGGACTTCTTGAGTTCATGAGAGCGCAATAGCAGTGCGAGGCTACAATGAAAAATGTAAGTGAGGGCAAAGGTTCAGTGCACCTTTTACTTCCGTTATGTTATATTATTTATTGGAAATTTAAGGGTAAATTTAAGACTTATATCTATTACAATATAGAATATTTTCTTTTTTTTGTCTACATTTCAAAATATCAATTTTATCCTTTAAAATATTATTATTTATTAAATTTTTGAAAATTAACTATTACTTTTATAAGTTTTTTTATAAAATGATGTATCTTTGTTTCTTTTTTTTTCTTTATTTATCAACTGTTATTCTCACATATTTTTTAGTATGTTTTGCTTTATTTTAAATAAATAATTTTATTTTATATATTAACTTAATAACATTATATTATCATCACCTACTAATATAATATTATGCATATTTAAAAAATACATACACACACAAACGCGATAGTCTAGAAGAAATATCAAGTCATAAATTTATTGTTTAAGGTTTTGAATCGAAGTGGTTTTAATCTTCTTTATCAAATTGACTTATGTCTCATTTAAAATCCATAAGTATTGTTAGAGTTAAAAGTTCATCTTAACAACTCAAACAACCTATATTGTAAGAGGAGATATTTCAACAAAAACAGAACTTAGTATCGATAGAGTGAGGCCTAGGCATCCCAATTTTTTTTTTTTTTTTATATCTTTATAAAAGCTTTAACACCCCTAAAACATTTATTGAGAATTCGTCATTATATTTGAGTATTTAAAATTATATTATTGAATTTATTTTTACATTAATTTTTCATAAACCTACGTCATTTAACAATGTAAATTGGTTTTTTTCTTCTTGATAATGTGTTCAAATTCTATATTTATGTGTATTTGGTGATTTCGATATGTGGAAAAAAATGTTTGGATGAGATACACAACATAATGGTGTGAAAGGAAGTTAGAGCGTGTTTGATTAGCGTCTATAGATACTTGATTTCAAATGATGTAAGCAAATCTTTGTTGATGGAAAAACTGAAATGGATAGTTTCTCTCAGGACGTGGATCTCCCTTCTTCAAAATTAAATTTGAAAATAAACAAACATGATTTGAATAATTTTATATATTTTAAAATCGATTTTGGATGATTGGAACGTGAAATCAAACACACAATTAATTACTTATGTGATAATCTAATCTGGTTTGATGTGATATAGTATTGACTTATAGGTTCATTAAAATGAGGATGAGGTTTGTTGCATGTTGTTTCTTGTAAAAAGTATGCAACAAGGGAGCATCTTAATCTGATGTGAATTCATAACTGGGATAAAAATTGTGATTTCACATTGACTTATACTTTCAATATTATTTGATGACCACTTTAATATAAATAATTTTTATATTACATAAGCACATACCAGAATTTTATTGTAATTTTGAAAACGGGTAAGTTCATATCCCCAGAAAATTATAAAATTTTTTATTAAATTTTATTAATTGTAAATTTCTAACTAATTGTGTGTTTTTTTATTAATTATAAACAATATTTGAAGCAAAAACAAGATATACTGTAACTAAGAGTACAGATGCAGGAGACTGAAAATAACTTATTTATTTTTAGTTGTTTATAAGTTCGTTTAAAGTACTTTTCAACAAATATTTTCTATAAAAATTTCTTATTAATAAAGACTAAAAATACTTATAAAATATCAATTCTTCATATGTTTAATAAATATTTTACATTAACTATGTTATAAATAATTAATATATATTTATCCTTAGAATATTGTGACATTAGTAATTTTAATCGCATCCAATTCTAAGAATAATCATATTTCAAATCTCTTTCTGTAATTATTTTTATCAACAATAATAAATTTTATTATTAATAAAGGCAATTAGGTTATTTCAAATCATTAGAGAAAACAAAAAGATAAAAAATACGAAAAAGTTTTCTCATAAATCTTAAGTTAGTAAATTTATTGGTTTTTATTTTTGTGTTTTAATTTCTCATTTATAACTAATATGAAATTTAGATTCAGACTTAAATTTTTAATAATTTCACGTTCAAGGACGAGTTCTGAGTTGCTTTCCTATTGGTATACTCCTCTTCCAATAAAAATATTCTTAACAAGGAGTACCTCTTTTTACTATTATTCTTGATGAGAAACACTCCCATGAAATCCTTGTACGAAAGATTTCTCGGTTTCCGTAAATATCTATTGACGAGTCGAGGAAAAGCTAAAGATTTTCGTTTTTAGATTTTTTTATTTTGTTTTCTTTCCTTAAATCTAGCTTTTTCGGTTGTTTCATATATTATGGGCACATATAGTAAATTGGGTTAAATATGTTTTTGGTCTCTTAAGTTTCAGCGAAATTTGGAATTAGTCCCTCATCAAAATTTTTGACCAATTTAGTCCTTCATCTCTCAAAATGTGTGAATTTAGTCCTTTTAACCAAATTTTGTTAAGTTTATCTGACGTTTCAAGCGCATTTCATGGTAGTATTTAAATTATTTAAATTTTTTGATACACTTTTGCTTCAATGTTAACTTAAATACTATCATGAAATGTGCTTGAAACGTCAGATAAACTTGACAAAATTTGGTTAAAAGGACTAAATTCACACATTTTGAGAGATGAAGGACTAAATTGGTCAAAAGTTTTGATGAGGGACTAATTCCAAATTTCGCTGAGACTTAAGGGACCAAAAACATATTTAACCCTAGTAAATTTAAAGATATAAAGATGAATCAAACATCAAAGGAAGAACAGAAAAAATTTCAGCAGATGTGAATAGATAGATGGATTCGAAGTCAATTTTTCTTATTCAGTTTTTGAAGTGATCAATGATTTTTCAATTGCCTTGACGTATTAATTCACGGGTACATTTATACGTTCAGAACACTCTTAAATAATAATTAATTTTAATAATAAAAAATTAATAATAATAATTCATTTAAATATTAATTACAAAATAAAAATTTATTAATTATTTAAATAATTATCATTATAATTAAAAAATTATAATTACTATGTGGACATTTGTATAACGCATAGAAAACATTTTCAACCTTTTCATCCCATACACACAAAAAACACTCAAATATTTGACCTCAAAAACACTCCAAATGCAGTGTAGCGTTTTCTAAAACATAGAAAACAAACTTGAATTGCTTGATTATCTTTTCTTATAAGACCTGATAAATAACTTGACATCACCTTTACCTTAAAAATTTAAAATATTAGATTTTGTTAAAAAGTTACTATGAGTTCTGTGTAATGTAAAAAATAAATTACATGATCGATACAGAAGAATGAAGAATTCACAAATTTATTATCTTAAGATATTTGGTTAAAAAAAAATTTTAGATTTTGTTATGAACTTGTTCATGATTCACTAGTGTCAAATTTATCTGACATCTCTAAAAAAAACTGACATAAGAGAGATTATTAGGAATTTAAGATTAGTTATTGTTACTTAATTAGCTAATAAGATTGATGGTTTTAATGTGAACACTGAACAGGTTGGAGAATGAACATTTAAACAATGTTGGCAACTACCGAGCATTCAAATCAGTACCCCTGCCTTTTAGTTATGAAGAAGAAGAAGAAATTACTGTGACATAAATGTTGGGAATAGTCTAAGTGTGAGTCAAAGCCTCATATTGGATAGAAAAGACAGAATTAAACACTATATAAAAATAAAACCTATAACCTATATATGAAAAATATGAAAGAATATATAACCACCGGTGATAGGAGAGCCTGGTTCGGAGTGACCCACCGTATAACTATAACCAAAAAGAAAAAAAACAAAAAAAGCAAAAGAGAAACAGAACCATGAAAATGTAAAGATTTGGTTTCAACCTTTGTAAAACAGGAAATTACTTTCATCAATTTTGACTAGTTAGTGTGCATATTTTCTGCGGTTGGTCTTCACACGTCCAAAACAGAATGGTAGACAAGTATTTCAAAATATAAACATATATCATATAAAATATACATGTAATTTTATCAACAGAGATGTGTTCTATTATTATCATACTTTTCTTCAATTTCTCCATTTATTATATCATAATAGTCAATAATATTTTTCCCCTTTTATTATCTATCTACAAGATTGTATAAAAAAAATTGAATTCAAGTTTCCTCTAGATAAAACAACTCTAAAGTTCATAATTTCTAAATTTTCTCATTCTAGTAATTTTTTACAATTTTTTTTTACAAAATTATATCACAACACAATTCATAATCCTACGTCACACACTAATCCTGGCACAATTTAATAAAATAGATTTTGAATAAATTTCATTTGATCTTAGCATATTATTAGTTTAGGTAGGATCTATCTTTTGACTTCTTTTACATAATCAACATAACATCTAATTGTCATCAACAAACATTCAAATGTTATATCCCCAACTAACATATATCATATTATTAGATTTAGTTGTAATTTTTTGATCCTGTATTTTATGTATTTTATAATTCTGATACTTAATTTTTTTTCAGTAATTTCAATTTTTAATTTTCGTAATTACGTGTAATTTTGAATTCTGATTTTAATTTCGACTCTTAATTTAAGGTGTACGGTATAACGTCAGATAAAATATGTTTATTTAGATTCATGGTTTCTGTAATTATATATAAATAAGATTATTCATTTTCTTCTTAAAAGGATCAGATGCGTATGTTTCAACGACCACTCTGATTTTTAACGTGTTCACAGCTAATGCCATATATTACAAAACCCTCTCTAAATTGTACACATACACAAAACATTATTTTATAAACTATTAGAAATTATAAATAAACCTTTTCCCCTCTCATAATTGGACACTTTCAATAATTTCTCTCTTCTTTGAAGTTATATTTAATAAATTTTAACTATAACAAAATTTCTTTCAAACAAGTCAACCTGTATCCTTTTCTCTATGATTATTTGTATAAGATAATCTTCTTCATATATATCTTATCTCTTTCAATTCAAACTCGTTTGTCTCTACCATTAATTAAATTTTAATTTTAAGAAAAAAATAATAGTGAAAAATAAATTTTGTTGTAATTATTTTTTATTATAAATTTGAATTATATTAAAATTTTGCTAGTTTTATTTCGAGTTATGTTTCACGAGTTACAATCATAACTAATTAAGTAAAAAGATCTTTCGACAGTCAATTAGTATACTTTCTATTGTTCTTTTTTGTATTTGATATTTTATTATTCATTTCTTTAATTTATAATGTTTTATCTATATCTAAATAAAAATTGTAGTATTTAAAAAAATTGTCACAATTAAAATAACTTTGTGTTGTAATTTAATTTTTTATTATAAATTTAAAAAGTAATTTAATAATTGGAATATTTATTTGTTAGTAATTTTAATTGTAGTTAAATTATTTCTTATAAACTTTCATTTCCTTTTCTTGTATAAAAAATTGGGAGGCCTTGGCCTCCCAATTTTTTTTATATCTTTATAAAAATTTTAACACCCCTAAAACATATAATGAGATTTCGTCATTATATTTGAGTATTTAAAATTATATTATTGAATTTATTTTCACATTAATTTTTCGTAAACCTATGTCATTATATTTCGTCATTTTCTTCTTGGTAATGTGTTCAAATTCTATATTTATGTGTATTTGGTGATTTTGATATGTGGGACAAAAATGTTTGGATGAGACACACACCATAATGGTAGAACGTGTTTACTTAGCGTCAACATATTTGATTTTAAATTATGTGAGCAAATCTATTTTGTTGTTGGAGAAACCGAAATGAATGGTTTATCTCAGGACTTGAATCTCTCTTTTTCAAAATTAAATTTGAAAATAACCAAACATGATTTAAATAATTTTATATACTTTAAAATCGATTTTGCATGGTTGGAACTGAAATCAAACACACACATAAATTTATTGACTTATAGGTTCATTAAAATGAGAATGAGGTTTGTTGCATGTTGTTTTTTGTAAAAAGTATGCAACAAGGGAGCATCTTAATCTGAGGTGAATTCATAACTGGGATAAAAATTGTGATTTCATACTGACTTATACTTTCAATATTATTTGATGACCACTTTAATATAAATAATCTTTATATTACATAAGCATATACCAGAATTTTATTGTAATTTTGAAAACGGGTAAGTTCATATCCCCAGAAAATTATAAAATTCTTGATTAAATTTTATTAATTGTAAATTTCTAACTAATTGTGTGTTTTTGTTATTAATTATAAACTATGTTTGAAGCAAAAACAAGATATACTGTAACTAAGAGTACAGATGCATGAGATTGAAAATAACTTATTTATTTTTAGTTGTCTATATAAGTTCGTTTAAAGTACTTTTCAACAAATATTTTCATGATATAATTTCAATATTTTCTATAAAAATTTCTTATTAATAAAGACTAAAAATACTTATAAAATATCAATTCTTCATATGTTTAATAAATATTTTACATTAACTATGTTATAAATAATTAATATATATTTATCCTTAGAATATTATGACATTAGTAATTTTAATCGCATCCAATTCTAAGAATCATATTTCAAATCTCTTTCTGTAATTATTTTTATCACCAATAATAAATTTTATTAATAAAGGCAATTAGGTTATTTCAAATCATTTAAAAAAACAAAAAGATAAAAAAAATACTAAAAAGTATTCTCATAACCTCTCTTTGGGATTTGAAATTATAATTGTTCAATATTCTTATAATTATTGAACACATAAGTAAAACATCGAGATTTTATTAAATTACCAATATCAAATATGAAGATAAACCATAAATTACATTCACCCATAATACCACACAATATCTCCTTTATCAAGTCATCTGTTTTTTCTCTAATTTTCTTAAAACATATAGAATAAAGGCATGTGATCTAACTCCTATAACAATGAATTATCTAACTCCTCTGCATTGTTTATAGTTTCTCAAACTATTATTATTGTTTGACTATTTTCTCTTTTGAGTAACGAGATTTACCATAAAGATACAATATATTAATGAGACTTGAATATAGGATTAACACCACTCTCAACCAATAAATTAAGACAATAAATTTATGGGTTTTCATCCTCGTGCTTTAATTTTTTTTTTTTTTATTTATAACCAATGTGAGACTTAGACTTACATTTAGATTTTCAACAATTTATCTCTCAAGGATGAGTTCCTTTCATATTGATACACTTCCTTTCCAGCCAAAACATTCTTAACAACGAGTATCTCTTTTCGTACCACTATTATTCTTAGCGGAAAACATTCATATAAAACCCTTGTCAGAAAAAAATTTGATATAAAGAATCATATTGTACTCATCTAAGCTGGTTATTAAAATTAATCATAGGCTCTAATACCACCTAAGCATATACACATTATATGTTGAATCACAATAATTTTTTGTTTATTTTTCTTTCATTTTATTATCTTATTCCTAACAATTTCAGGTCGCTTAATAAGGTTATTACTTTTTTATTAAAAATAAATATTTGTTAAGATGCTAACTTAACAAAATTTGATATCTAAGTGAGCATATTTATTTATTTATTTAATTTTTTTAATTAAGTTTCAAGTCTCTTACAAAATAATATATATTTAATTTATTTTCTATTAAATTTTTTATTATTAAATACTCAAAATTTTATATTTTTTAATTAAATTTATTATTTAATATTTTTTCGTTAACTAGGTAATGATTGATATTTTGTTTCATTATCTTATTTGTCTCTATATATTTATTTATTTTATATTAATCACAAAATCTTATATTAAATAGAAAAAAATAGCGAAACATGAAATCAGATAACATGTCACCCAAAAAATATTAAATAATTAAAATGTAAATATTTATTGTGATTTGAGTTTTGTCTTTTGTCCTGTAGGAAGTTATGACCCTACTTAATTTATTGTGCTCTGATAAATCAAAACAAATTGTAGCAAAAGTGGTATAAATTAAATCATTCTAAACAACACGTCTTCCCAACTCTGTGGTTAGTATTTGCAGTTTGGATTTCCTTGTTATCTACATACTGCATGGTAAATCTTCAAAACCTTTTTTTTATACTATACTTCAAAGTTAAGGAATCGAAATAACATTAAACTTTATTAATAAAACAATTTAATTTAGACACAAGCATATCATGCAAAATATTAATCCATTGCATTATTAGATTAGAATAAATCTTTGATATCCTCTATTTATCCCTTGTGTAAATCACTTACATTTTAAGGTTGGAATTATTATTACGATATATGAGAGATTCACTATCATTTTAAGTATAAAGATAATATAAAATAAGTTTTCATCAAAATCTTAAAAGTCAGTGTTTGTGTAGTGTAACATCATATTGTATGTGGTATCAATTGTTCCATGACATCAGTTAAATGAATCAAATTATGATCGAATGTTACGTTTGGATTGTTATGCTCTTAAATAAAAATAGTTACATCGATAATAATTTTTAGCCTTCGATCCTAACCCTGTATATTTCTCATTTCTTAATGTTACACAACTTTGATTATTTTTAATTAATTTTGGATTTTTTCTAAAAGTTGTGTAATTTTGTTCCAAAATTACGAGAATGATATATTTAAAATAAAGGTACTACTTCTAAGTAAATTGTGTTTAACATGTACAACTTCTCGTAATAAAAGATGTGTATCTAGTTAACAATTTCACTTTCAATTTAAAATAAACAAAATAAGCCGTATAAATAGAAGCTAAGTTTCATTGTAAAATAAACAAATAAGGAAGCGGATGATTTTCTTGACACAAATTTTCAGTGTCTTATACTTCTACGATTTTATTTTTTTTAAAATTGAAACTGAAATCGTTAATTGGATGCATGATTTACGATGTATAAAATTATATGCATAAAACACGACATAGCCAAAAATAATATTTGTATTAAATCAGTCCATTATGGTAATTTCATGCAAAATTGCACTATCTTAGTTAAAAAAAACTCAAGAAATTTATTTCATATTTGTATTCCTAACTTTAACTAATATATACATATACATGCAGTTTTCTCTATCCATATTTGTTCTTATTAGGTACACATATGAGTTTCATAAGAGAGAATAAAAATCAATGAGACTTGAGCTCAATCACATAAGACATTGACATTATTCTAAACCTAAAATTTTAAAATAATAGATTTATGAATCTTTATCCTTATATAATTCTTCACTTTTTTCATTTTTAATCGATCTCGGACTTAAACTCACACTTAAATTCTTAACTATTCTTAACGGTTCCATATTTGTATTCCTGTTTTCTTGATATGAATAAAGTGCACACGTGTGCTAATTTGATGCATAGTTTGTGGGGGACTGTCATTGGGATTCACCATTGGAGAGTGGAAATTAATAGAGGTAGATCTGTTGTCAGATTTGTTGTGAAATTATTGATGCTTCATGTTTCATTCAATTGCTTCAACATCCTTTTCTTATTATTATTAGAGGCCTCTCATGTTGTCACCTCCCAACAAACCTTCCTCCATATGATACTTACATATCATTTTTTCTTAGATTTTTATTTATTATTTACGTTTTATTTGTGTATATTTAATGAAGTTGACCATGTTAAAATTGATTTATTTTTTATACTACTCATCAATATCATGATTTCTGTTATTAATTTGCACGAACATATTTGACCATTGATGAGTTTAGTTACAAGAAACATAACAAAAATAGTTTTAATTTTATGTTGGTATATGTGACTCATTGGTAGAATCGATAAAAAACTGCATTTGATAAATTTTATAATTATAAGGCTATACACATAGTCTAGATGGAGGGATCACTCAACCTTTAATCTAAGATTGGTCTTGCAATTATATAATAAAGTACAATTATGATTATACTAAATTAAAAGGATTAAATAATAAGTTATAACTAAATCATATTAGACAATGATGTATCTAAAAGAACATGAAGCATTACAATGTGTGTTAACTAAAGAGTTGTTTTATTTTTTTATGGTAAAAACTAGATCGATGAGGACAACCTTACTTGATTGTAAACATGTTAGGTCTCATGTCACATTACATTCTTTATTATTCTAAACATTCTATTATTAGAGAGAGAGAAAATATTAGAAAGAGACAAAAAATTCTATCACGAGTCTCTCTCTACGTGGTGATTGAAAAGTCGAATCTTTTGTATGAACCTTTTAGTTGCAAGCTGCGGCAAAACATATCATTTGCCGTACGTTGTCACCTTCCGGAAGAAATTTGTGTGAATATAGTAATTGGAATCGTACAAATGCAACAAGATAACATAAATGTAGCTAAAATAGATATTTAAATTAACAAACTATAAAATTGATTTTTTAAAATATAGTTTGAAAATCAATATTTAACAACTTGAAAGTTATTAATGTTATTAAGGATGTGAAAAAAATTTGTACCAAATAAAAAATAAATATTATAAATGAATATCCGCAGACAACAGGTACGAATATTTTTAATACCTACAAGTTAACGAGTGGGTACGAGTATCATATTATGCGTACCCATAAACACATGTATCTTCTATATTCTAATTTAAATTAAAAAAAACATGATTACAATATTAACATATTTATTTTGAATGAGTTTTTTTTATCCATTAGTTTGAAAAACAAATCATTTCTTTGTAAACTATCATTCAACACTATTTAAATGAGTTATTTGAATTTTTTTAAAAATTTATGAATTTATGTATTGTATTTTATTTGAATTTACGATCAAAATGAATTGTTAAATATTTATTTTTATTTTTTTGTAAATATCCGTGAATATTAAAAAATTTTGTGGATACCCACATAACGGATACCCACGGATACCCAACGGATATGGAAACGGATACGAGTACGAGACGAATATTTATCCAGCAGATAAGATACATGAGAGCTACTATCTATACCCTATCCTTTTATTCACACAATTAACGTTAAAACTAGAATTCAATTTTGTCTTTAAAAACGCATCCAAACGTTGAAAGGGAAAAAAATACATATTATTGGATATACATATTATAAAATATGGTGAAATTTATGATTGCAAAACTCCTTAACAACCATGAGAATAGTTTGTTATATGTTTTTTAAAGTTTTATTTCTTAACTTGTGCATGAGTCAATTGTCAAAAATTTTATTTAATTTTTTTTTTTCTATAAACTTGTCCAACCACATTTTATACTAAAGTTAAGTTTGCATGGACCTACATTTGTAATGGCTGTTGTAAGGGACTGGTAATACTTTGGGTTTTGCAGTTCTATTTCTAAGCAATTCATAGAATTGATGATTGAGAAAATGGATTGATATATATATAATCACACATCATCCGCCATAATTGGATCGCAATCACAAGTGATAATTTCGTATAAGAACGGACAAAGTTGGCTTTTAGAATGGGCGTTTTGTAGGAATAAAGTTTAATAATATTTTCTATTTTCATATTTGTATTAATGATTTAATATTTTTTAATTATTGCTTTTATTCGATGTGATTGTTAATTTTTTTTAAAAGGGTTTAATGTGATACTTATGTTAGATTAATATTAATATTATTATTTTTTATTTTATTCTTAGAATCAGATAGTGAATATATAAAAAATCCTAATTAGAAATTAATTTCAAAAATAAAAAATAGTTAGTCACTGTAATGACTAATTTAGATATCAATTTATAAAATTAAAAATTATTAGTTACTAAAATAGTCATTATTATAAATAAAAAATTATAATTGATCACCAAATTTATCACTAATTAATTAGAGACCAATTTAGAAACTAAGTCTTTTTTTGTAGTAAAAACCTAGGTAGCTAATGTTTAGTGACTAATTTTCCTTTAGTAGCCAAAACAGTGGTAGCTAATTTTAAAACCAATTTAGTGACAAATTATAATTTTTTATTCATAATAGTGACTATTTTAATAACTAATAATTTTTAGTTTTGTAAATTATTATCTAAATTAGTTACTATAGTTACTAATCATTATTGGTCATTAAAATTGGTCACTATTTATAAGTTTTCTTGTATTCATATGAGTGATTGTATTAGTATGGTTAAATTATGCATTTGGTCCATTTTGGTAGGAAAATATTGATTTAGTTAATTTTTTTATTTATCTCAATTGGATTCCTATATTACAAAATTTGATGCAATCAAGTCCTTTATGTTAATATTGAACGTTAAAGAGATATCACATGTCAGTTAGTGATTCTTTTTATTCTTTTTTAGTTTTTTTTTAGTTTTTTTAATTTTTAAAAAATTAAAAATTTGTCACATGTTAAACTGATTTCGTGCCACATGACTGTGACAATTATGTGGTAGTGGCAAAGCCACGTGTCACTGTTATGCCAAATGTCATTTCTTTATTCTCAATTTGGTCCATGTATTTTTATTTTGTATCAATTGGGTTCCAATCTTTGTAAAAATTTTGCAATTTCATTCCTCTCCAAATTGAAACAAAAATTAATTTTTATATAAATGTTATAAAAATATTTTTATTAAATTTCAACTTTTTATTCAAATGGTGTTTTTACTACATATTTTTAACAAAACTAAGTTTATTTAAATTTATATTTCATATTCAACTTTATTTAAAATTGTTTTCAAATTTTAAATTTGTTTGTTTTAAATTTTTATATAAATTGTTTAAAAATATTTTAAAATTTTACATTTGAATTTATATAACTTTATTTTTACACTAACTCAAAACATTTGTATATAAATTATTGAACTTTGCAAATTTAAAAAATATACAATTATTTGAAATATAAATTCAAATTAAAAACAATATTAAAGTATAATGTAATAAAATATCAATGTTTGAATTTTTACAAAAACTGCGACTAAATTAGATAAAATAAAAATATAATGATCAAATTGGGACAAATAAAAAATGACCAAATCGATATTTTTCTACGAAAATTAAATATCAGTTCATCATTTTCTAACACATTTATAAAAAAATTATAAAATTATATTTAATCAAAAATAAAATAATAAAATAATTTTTAAGCTACATATTTTTTTTTCTTTACACAAGCTTTTTTTCTAATGTTTTCGTGGGAAAATTTGTCTTTAGGAATATTTTTTCTCTCTCTAATAATAGAATGTTAGAATAATAAAGAATGTAATGTGACATGAGACCTAACATGTTTACAATCAAGTAAGGTTGTCATCATCTATCTAGTTTTTACCATAAAAAAATAAAATAACTCTTTAGTTAACACACATTGTAATGCGTTCATGTTCTTTTAGATGCGTGATTGTCTAATATGATTTAGTTATAACTTATTTAATCCTTTTAATTTAGCATAATCATAATTGTATTTTATTATATAAGTACAAGACCAATCTTAGATTAAAGGTTCAATGATCCCTTCATCTAGACTACATGTATAGCTTTGTATAAACATTCATTTAAGTCCGTATTTTGATCTTGAGAGTTTGATGCGGACTTAATTGGAATGCAAACTTATAAAATTTTAAAAATCATATTAAAATTTAAAATATTTGGAGTCATATAATATAATTAGAGTATAAAATATTATGAGTGTTTACAATTTTTTAAAATTGTGAAAATATATATGACAAATATAAGACATATGTCACAAGAGGAGGAACTTGTTATTATATTTTATTAGAATATAAAGTCAAATGTCTTTATGTGATTTTTCTCTAAAAATAAAGTCACCAAATAATTGATCGAGAATTTTTCTTTCCAAATGTGAATTTAGGCGGGATGCGGACTTAGATGAGTGCGAACTTAAACGAATGTTTACTGGATATAATTCATATATCAAATGCATTTTTTATCGATTCAACTAATGAGTTATATATACCAACATAAAATTAAAACTATTTTTGTTATATTTCTTGTAACTAAGCTCATCAATGGTCAAATACGTTCATGCAAATAAATAACAGAAATCATGATATTTATGAGTAGTATAAAAAATAAAATAATCTTAACATGTTCAACTTCATTAGATTCTTCTTAAACTTGAACGAGAACAGTTAATATACACAAATAGTTAAATATCAAATTATATATGAATTCATATTGAATACATCAAACTATCATCATTGACTTTTTTTCTCCTAACTACAATGGTAAGCATATATAAATTATTTCATTACAATTAAAAGCACACGCTAAATATATAAAATAAAATAATGAAGACGCATGTCCAAAATAAAACTCCTAATAATCAAACATATATCAAAAGACTATAATCAATTGTTACAATTATATTCAATTAATATAAAATCATAAAGCAAGAATAATAAGAGAGAAGAACAATTTGACCTTCCAATTCAATATGTACTCTCTTGGGATACTACTTTAATAATATTTCTATCTCTTTTTAAATATAGGAGTTGGAACAATTAAAGAAAGCTCATTCGTGATAAAAGAAAAAAAAATTAAATATTCAAGATTTAAGTGAGATAATATACATTATAAGAAAATGTCTAATTAATGATCAATTTTAGTGAAATAATATATATTACAAGAAAATGTTAATGATCAATTTTAGTAACAAAAAATAATTAATTATTATAGTGACTAATTTATTAAATAAATATTATTAGTAACTCAAATACTTTCTAAATTGGTCAGAATTGGTTTCTAAATTTATTACTGTCTTTAGTTACCAAAAAAAATTATCTTTATATTTGTATCTAAATTGGTCACTAATGGGATAAATTTAGTGACTTATTGTTTTGATAACTAATGGTAATAACTAATTTAGAGACTAATTTATTATAGTGTTGAATGTGTGTTTATAAACTATTTTAGTTACCAATAATTTATAAGTTATAATTTTACATCTAAATTTATCACTATAAGAACTAATTTTTTGATTATTAATTAAATATTTTTTTAGAGTGATACTTAAGCAGTAGAAAAGTAATAATGTTGAATATGTAATGGAATGAGAGAAAAGATTGAGAGAGAGAGAGAGAGAGAGAACAAATTTTAAAACAGCTTAAATGCGTAAAGAATATGTATTTGATTCGATAATAGAAAAAAAAACACAATAAAGCAATGTGATATTTAAAGATAACTGCATTAATACTTTTGTTGTGTCTGTTGTTCATATCCTTTTCACTATGACAAAGACAAATATCATTGGAGATGGAAATTAATAAATTTTAAATGCGTTAAGTTGATGTTAGAGTGACGTAACTAATTATAAACTAATTAAGTTTAATTGCATATGAAATATATTTGAAAAGAAAATTTAGCGTTGAAACACACAATTTGCAAACTATTTAATATTAATTTTATTTATTTAACTCTACTTTATTTTTTATAATTATTATTGGAAATTAATAAATAATATTTTTAAGGAATAACTTATTTTCATTTATTTAACTAATTATTTTTAAAACTAAAAGCAATTTTAACATCACACTGAAAAAAATAACCTTTCAAGTTTCATTTGTTAAATCAAAGTCAATATTGTATGTAGGAATAGACATTTACTGAAATCGAGTGTCATTTCACTTAAACCAAATAGCTCACTTTTCATTCATTTTGTCATCAAATCACTTCGTCACTTCAAATCAATAATCCTGAATCCATCCCTGGATCAGTTATCTTGGACTATGTTTGAATCATAATTTTTCTACAGGGAATTATTGAATTTGAAGAAATGCACAAAGGTTAATATTATTAGTAGGGTCTGATGTCTGCCTAAAGGCTAATATTTTCAATATAGGGTTTGATGCATGTTATGTCTAGTGATAAGTTGTGAAAGTCGAAAGAGACATCTCAATAAGATGATGTTTGAAACAACTATGATAACTTTTATAATTATGTTATTATTTCATTTTGGACTATTAATTTTAATGTGTGATTACAATAATATATATATATATATATATATATATATATATATATATATATATATATATATATATTAGTATGTTCTTAAATTACTCTAACTTACTTTTATTTGTTAATAATTTATCCGTCCACTTGTTTAAAAAAATTATGGCTTAAATATCTTTTTGTCCTCATTTTTGTAGTATTTGTTGCGGATGATCCTCATTTTGACTGAATGTTTAAAATGGTCCTCATTCTTACCTAATGTTTAAAATGGTCCTCATTTTCGCAATTCGTGTTTTATTTGGTCCTTTTCTATAACACCGAACCCAGAAAACTCTAAACCCACTTACCTCGTTAATGATGATTAACTGGAAAATTGAAATGAAGAGCGCAACTACAATCCAATGATGAAATGGCAAGTATTAGTTGTTTCCTCTGCAAATCCGAGCTCAAGAAAGACGAAGAGGAAGAAATTTCCCTAATTGCAAAATTTCTCATAAATTGAAAGATTAACGTTAATTAGCCATATGTACAGTACACGTAACACACCCTAATAGAAACCATGTCACCTGTACAATGCTCCGTTAATGATTTAAACGGTGTTACAAAAAAGGACCAAATAAAACACAAATTGCGAAAATGAGGACCATTGTAAACATTCGGTAAAAATGAGGACCATTTTAAACATCATGCCAAAATGATGATCATCCGTAACAAACACTACAAAAATGGGAACCAAAAAGGTATTTAAGCCAAAAATTATATACTAAAGAAATTTATTATTATTTTTATGGAGGATTGTAAAGAAATATTATATGCTTATATGGTTTTTTATTTTTTAATATTTAACTTGTAATAATTTAACTTTGTAATGTAAAGGTTTTAAATTGAGATGGTACATCTAATTTATAAAATATTTTTTGATAAAATTTATTATTTAAAAAACATTAAAAGAAATTGAAAATTTTCAAATGCATGAAATTAATATGATTTTATATTATAAAATTTCAATTTAAAATAAATAAGGTTTAAAAAACTTAACATCCTATTCCTTTTAAAATTTATTTACTTTTTTCTTCAATTCGACTTTGGTTAGAATATCATAAATTTGACTTAATTGGGATATTATTAACTTAGTGAAGATTAATGTGTTATTGAGTAGGATTCTTTTTCAACTAATATTAATCGAGGTTTTTTAATATATGTTAAACTTGTTTATGTTTCAATATTTATTATTAATGTTTTATTTCATGAAACTAGTGTTATTTTTTATAACTAAAATTAGTTAGATTTTTCTTTCAACATCAAAAATATTTTTTGAGATGATATATCAAAATATAACATTATTTTTTTACATATGTTAATGTCGAAGGCCATAAACAAATCCTTGTAAAAGATGAAACACTATAATTTCAAAAGTAAAAATCTTAAAACAATTAGACTGTGTGTTTTTAGTTATATATTACGTACCGAGTATAAAACTCTTAAGAGTAACTCAAGTTCATACATTCACTACATCCAATTGTCCATGGAAGTTACTCAAAATTTTTGAAGATTGGTCCATTCGCATCTATCGTTTCTAAAGGACACTCAATTCCAAAAAATTACTTATTATTCAGTAACTTATTACATTGAACAATAAAAATATATATTTTAAATATCTTTTTAATATATTTTAAAACGTCAAAATGAGTAGTAATCAATGCATTATGAAGACACAGTAGAGGAATAACACAAAAAAATCAAGCAGAGAATCCAAATTCCTTATTACACGACTAGAAATTAATGTATTAACGACTCCAAAAAATATAGGTTGTTATTTGCAACCGAATTAGTCACTGAATGATTTTTGTTGCAATCTGCTATCAATATAGCAACAAAATATTATTGTGTTTACATAAATTTATTTAACAACTGAAATAGTGATCTTAACATATAATTGCTACAATTTAGTCATTAAATCGGTGACTATATTTCTACAAATGAACCTAGACTTTTTAGTAACCACATTGACAACCGATTAAATTTTCCATTAACATTAACATTATATTTTCCATTCTCAACACAAATTGTTAAATACGTGTCTACAAAACTGCATCATATATATATATATATATATATATATATATATATATATATATATATATATATATATATATA